>Ga0315913_1001720_pt1 | contig 24715 bp, 23 predicted proteins | sample MpolsnodulesMG_FD_207736 | JGI IMG/M metagenome (GOLD analysis project Ga0315913, IMG submission 207736) | Medicago polymorpha root nodule microbial communities from Los Angeles, California, United States - small nodules | ecosystem: Host-associated > Plants > Roots > Nodule | place: USA...
ACAATATTAGTTAAAATATCACAACACTCCCGCACATTCTCCTCTCCCAAGAAAACAAACGACGCGCCACTTCCAAGCTTCCCCCTCTTCCCCCCACCCAAGCGAATACATTTCAGCCACCGTTGTCATTTTATTATAAGCAAGATCAAAAATGCGGCCAAAACTATTCTTCAAAACTAACCCATCAATCCAAGAATCCCACCAAAATAAAGTATGAGAACCATCGCCTACCTTTCGCCCAACATTATCATCAAACCACCGCCCACCCCCCACACCAACCCCATTTTTTATATTAATTAATTATTCCACCAAACAGAGTTAAACCGCCCCTCCTCTGCGATTATACCTCTTACCTCCCCATATCTACCTGCTAAGACTTTATATCACAAACTCCTATTTTCAACCCGCATACGCCAACACCATTTACCAAGTAATGCCAAATTAAATTCTCGAATCCTCCGCACTCCTTTTTGGAACAAATAGTATCCCAGTTAATCCAAGAAATTTTCCTAACCTCCCCACAGCCCCCCTCCAAAAAACAATTAAAAATAGATTCAATAGAGGAAATGTTTTGAAGAAGGAAAGAAAGTAGACCGGAAGAGAGGACAAGACAGACTTTAGAAGAACTAAACGGTCACCCAAAGATAGATTTTTACTCTTCCAACCCGATAATCTGGATTTAATACGATCAATCAAGGGTTGCCAAAATTTTAATTTGCGAGGATCACCGCCTATAGGCAGCCCCAGATATAGAAAAGGAATTATGCCCAATTTACAATGAAGAATGGAGGCTGCCTCGGCCAACCAAAAATAGAGATTTCTGTTTCCGAGATAACTCAAACAAGAAGTTTTTGTTTCTGAGATAGATAGACAGACAGACGCACACGCCGAAAGATTTGTGTTTTATGCTACCCAATTGGTTAAACTTTGTTTTTATTCCTTTTTAACAGGAACCTGATACGAAAGAGAGAAGAGGACGAGGAGGATGTAGGATTGCTATGCATAAAGGAAAGGCGAGAGGAGGGAGAAGGAATCTTCTTAACTTTGCTTGCTACAACGCTAGCTCTCAGTCTCATGCTGAAGGTTCTTTCAACAAAATAGTTGCAAAAACTACATAAGAGCAAAAGATTAACAAAAGAAAAACATAACATGTGATGTTTATATGCATGTAGAATTTAATGGAATTTTGATTGTATTGCCAAAATCAATTCGTGATGTATAGTTGTGAATTACATGACTGTCTGTTACTACACTCCAACTTCCTTAATTAATTTCGTTGCTTATAAAAACAATCCTCGATTTAGTATTTTGTTTATATGTTTATCTTTTTAATTGTTTATAAGATTCAATAACAAGATTTTTTTTTTAAGAAACAAGAAAATTATTCTTGTAGTTAATTATGATTTTAGTCTACAAAGTTATGCTGATATGATTGGTTGCCTTCAAAGAAAGAAAAAACGGTTTTAAGGAGAGAGATATTATATTAAATGAAAGATAGGTAAGAGACGTGACTCGTATACTCAAATTTTTAAGGTATTAGGTGGATAAGTATTGTCAAAGCCTTTTGATGATCCTCATCAGTTAGTTTGTTGTTCTTTCCGACACTCTTTTTACTCTCAGGGTGGCAAAATAAGTTAATCTACTTTATTTTGACCCACATCGCTATCAACTCGTCTACGGTGTAGTGGAGCGAGGAAGACCATTAATCCGCTTAAGTAGGTGGGTTGAAACCTCCTTCCCACCTCTTGACGGGTTGGCGAGTTGATTTGTTAATAACATAACATATTAAGCATATTAATTTTTAGGGAAAATTGCACTCACCTGCCCTAAGTTTTCTTTAAATGACACAAACATCCCCTTTAGTTTTAAAATAGGCATCAACATCCCTTAAGTTACCATTAAATAGATAAATATTTCCCTTGTCTCTTAACTGCAGTTATCTTTCTGTTAACATATGGATGTGAAGTTGAAGTTGTCACCGTCTTCATTTACCATTTTAGTGATTTGTCTATTTTGAAAATATCATCTTCGTACTGAACCGTGAAGCTTACAAGCTAATTTAGAAACAAAATTTACAAAATGTGAGTTATACAAATCCTTTCAGCTCTTTTTTTATGTTTGTTTAATGTTTTACAAATCCTTAACTTGGTTGGAAACCTCTGCTGTGTTTGGAAAAAGAGGTTAAATGGGACTTCAAGTTTAATTTTTATTTTGTGTAAAAGTTAATGTTGATTATCAGAATTTAAAGATAAAATTGGGAATGAATACAAGGGAAGGGGGGGAATAGGAATGGATGCATGTATTAGATTTCTACAAGTGTTCAGACTAATTAGTATGAATCAAAAATGAGTTGAAGAGTAGTACACCGACACCACAAAAGTGTTCTTAATTTGCTTTAAAAAAACTGTTTGCAATCACCGAATAATTTGGATGAATATTAGCCATAATTGATCCCTCCAACGTACATGGATTCAACCATTTAGGATTGAAAAATGCATAGCAGGGCTACTTATAGTATTATTAAGTTTTTTGAGACATGTTTTTTTCTCTAAACTAAACCGATGGTTAATAGAGTTAACTTGAGGGGAGGTTAGTGTATTTTTGGAACTAGAGGGGTGTGTGCCATTTAACCAAACTTCGGGGGAGATCATTGTAATTTTCCCAAATTTTTAAGAGAGATTTTCCGTTAAAACTGAAGATTTTTTTTTTTAATTTAGCCCATTAAATTTAATTGTAATCTAGCAATAATTACATAAGCATCGTTTGTGTTATAACAAAAAATAGGACGGGACAATTGAGTTTGGTCCATCCAAAATCGACTGACCTATGAGCAAAAAAAAAAAGGACAATGGACGGGTCCAATCGGTTTGAGCGAGTAGACGGGTTAAAGAAACAGTTTGTGTTGAATTAGCATGGGTGGTTCGAGGTGAAGGAATTAACACTGATAATAAACGTAACCTACCTGTACACTTAGACTATTACTTTTTCAACCATATGCCTTACAAGCACGCTCTGTAAATTTTCTAAAAATGCCCTTGAGCAATTCGGATTTTAAAATCCGAACTGAGTTTTTCCTTTGTTATAGTGTGAAAAAAATGAGTTCTTCACCAATTCAGATTTTTTCGGATTATATAATCCAAAAACTTCAAAAAAAAACAGGGCGTGTTACTTGATTTTATCAGATAATATAATCCGAACACCCCCTAAACACACTTTTTCAAGGGAAAAACAATTCGGATTATATAATCTGAACCATATCAGCACAAATTCTAAACACGTTTGTAACATGGATAGTCATTTTATGGACAATATTAATCTTCTAACTCTCATCCTTCTATTTTGGGTCATTGTTAACAGTTCTTAATCAAAAATCGGGTTTTCGGACTACTTGATCAGATTGCTCTGAAACTTTCCCAGAAAATCAGAAGAAAAAAAATCAAGGATCAAGATTCCCTTAGAAAGAACTTCTTAAGGGACTCCACCCCTCAAAATCCAAAATTCCATTGTTTGGACCCATTTTATATTTTTTAAAATTTTTCATATTCTTAGTAAAATCCGGAGAAAAAAAAATTGCATTAGTTTTATTTGATTTTTAGATTTTTTTTTGCGGTATTTATTTGACACGTTTTTAGCATTTTTTACTTTGATTTTTGTTGTATTTAAAAGCAAAATTCAAAACTGCTGAAATGTGAGAGATTCTGATTGCTGATTATACATAAGCAAAATTAGGATTATAAAATCCGAATTAATGAAAAATGAATTCAGATTTTAAGATATGAATTGCTCAATGGCATTTTTGGAAAATTTACAGGACGTGTTAGTAATGGATAGGGTGGGAAAAATAATAGTCGTACGCTTATTACAAAATATTGGACATACATAATTTAACACCCTTAGGCCCAAAAATTTTAGACTTTGCCAACCCAATCGAACACAAAGGTTTATGCTCTTCTCCCAACAAAAATCACTCGTTCCCAACTGAAATAACCATAATGCCCCTGCGTAAGTTAACTCGCGCTCCTTTGGCCGGTGGCGTGAGTTAACTCACGCAAGTTTGGCCGGTGGTCTATGCACAAATAACACGTTTTTTGGACAGTGGTCAATTATTCAAACTTGATTTTACACGTTTTTTGACTGCATTTAGTGTAGTTAAAACCTATGTAAGTCATTCCCCCTATAAATACTCTTCTAACCTTCACTATTTCTCACACCATCATCTCACATTCTCTCCTCCTCTTCCTTCTACAACAACAATGTTTTTCCATCCTTGACCTTTCATAGAAAGATGCCTCTTTGAAAATTTTAGGGATTGTATGAGCGGTCAATGGAGATGGCTACGCACCGCAAAGAAGGTTGACATTGAAGGTCTTTTTCGCATTAGACAAGAAACATACATTACGAAGAGGGTTTTTTTTTACCCCAAGAGGGTTGATTTCTTTTTACCCCAAGAAGTTTGGTTTCTTTGGGGTAAAAAGAAGCAGATTTAGTTTTACCCCAATAGGGTTTCTTATAATAGAAATTTTTGCTTTACCCCTTCACCTCCATATTCTTCTGAAGTAGATTTAATATTTCCCCAATCCCCCTTCCCTAGACAAGAAACATACCTTATTGTAAATGTATCAATTATATTAATAAAATGAGATTTTATGTGCTATATTTTTGTTCCTTTATTTTTGTTTGTATTTGTATTTATTTTATGATTGCGTATTGAATAAATACGTTCTAATAAAGTGAATTCGAATAAAAGTTGCGTATTGAATAAATAAATTCGAATAAAGACTAATTAAACCCAACATGAATTCGAATAAAATTTGCGTCTTAAATAAATAAATTCGAATAAAGTGGAACAAGTACACAAAAGAATTGTGTTGGCATTGAAGTGTCGTATACTTCGGGTAGAGATTTGCAATCTTCTTTGAAAACAAAAGAATGAAGAGAACACAACACATGTATTCTACAAAATCAACTATATAAATTCTCACATCAAATTCCCTCATATAAGATGAGTAATCACACATAGGAATGCATTCCAAGAGGTTGCTTTGAACTTAATTTTACTGCTCTGTCAACTGACAAGTTTCAATTGACAGAGGAGCATGATCAAGCTCAAAGGAACCTCTCAGAGGTGCATCCCGTCATCACAAAAAAGAATGCATTCCAAGAGGTTGCTTTGAATTGAATCTTACTGCCCTGCCAACGAACAAATTTCAATTGACAGAGGAGCACGATCCAATTCAAAGGAACCTCTTAGAGGTGCATTCCCTTCCGTGACACTCATCATATACAAAGGAATTCGATGTGAAAATTATATAGTTGATTATGTAGAATATATGTTGTGTTCTCTTAATCTTTTGACTTTTCAATGAGACTTGCAAATCACTACATTCAGTATAAGACACTTCAATATCTACATCTTCAGTAAACAAACAAGAATTAAACTTAAATTCCAACAAAATAAAGATAGTAAATAATAATGATGTTACCTACTCATAATCTTATGGCAGAATCAAATTGTTGAGAATATCTTCAGGCGGTCTCAGCAACGTGACAAACATATCAATCCACGGGAACATATTGTGCTACCAAAAAATCGAGAGCATGTTCCTCACGTCATCGTCATTTGTTAATTCTAGCCGAGTGAACATTATTCTCCCCTCGTCCAACGTTGGACGTTCATACCAAATGTAATTCACCCTCCTTGTGTCTTCGGGGTTGAGTCCTAACTTCTTTTTCTCAGTTTGACGTTGATGAATGAATCTTTTTCTCAGTTGTGGGTTCCCTAACTTCTCCAACAGTGCATTAGGTACGATTTTATTTTCGCTTGTTTGAGCTACATTAAGAAAAGCAACAAAAAAAAAAGATAAAGGTTGAACGATAAAGAGATAAAAATGTGAAATAATTTTCTTTGATTGATTGGATGTGCTAATTACAGTGTATAAACTAAGTATTTACAATAAAACTATTGTCTATTAGTCAAACGATGTGGCCTGCAAGGCTAAACCAGTGCTCGACTAATTTCACGGGTTATGTGTGAGTTTCCCTTGTTGAGGGGATCATGGCACCCCACGTTCGGCCGTCAGTCTCCTCCTTCACGGCATGATCTATTAACATGGTCCTTATGTGTAGCTCCACTATAATCGTGTCTCTTCTCTCATCCCTCAATGTGGTTAGTGGTGCTACAAACATAGAATATGAGTTTCTTGCGTCATTGTCCAGTCCCAATATGTCTTTACTCAGTTTGAGGTTTCTGCAACCCACACTACAGGTTAGAAGTCTTGAGAAAGAATCAGCTCCACTCGCTCGGATGCTTCAACATTGTCTAACCTTCCATCGACTGTCGTGACTCAATTTTTGGAATGGTGTACAAGAGCTGCAAGATCGTTGATTTCATTTCGATCTACCATTAATTGGAAGCAGACTGATTGATGTGAGTTAATTGTCTTGGACTATTGTTGTTTATTTGTGGACGAACGTCACCCCCTCCTACAATATGATTTGTCATTGTTTTAGAAGTTGGTGATTCAAATATCACAGAATTGGGCGATTATTCTTATGTTGCTCTGAGCTTGGCAAGTTTCTTCTTCTTTGTCTTGTTATTGTTTCTCCTACCCATTCTCTTGATTTCAGTGTCAAATCACATAAACAAAGCAAATCACAAAACAATACCAATCACTAAAATCATTGTAGTGTTCATCTATTGATGCAAGTCCCCAGCTGCGGCGCTACTTGAGAGACTTAAGTGGAAATCAAAGTATTATATTTACCGTATGCACATAGACTTGGTAATAATATAACCTTCTAGTTGTTTCTCAATATTTTAAGACTAGGGATTTGAAAAGTTGTTTGTTCGGTAACAAATGATGAAAATGGTAACTAAAATATCATCTTCAAGCATTAGAATCATAACTAACTACACCGATCTCAACGCAATGAGAAATTGCTACACATACTCATGTTAGCTAGTACAAAGATATGAAGAGAAGATGAATTTGCTTCAAACACTTGAATATCCCAGTTCCAATGCCTCTTGTAGATTGTGAACTTCCTATTGGGGAGGCATTGTTGGAAGACTCAATACCTTTGTAGATTCTTTGGATTTGTTTAACAACTTATCAGAATCCGACAAAGGCTGTCCAGCTGAGAAGGCCTCCTTAGAGCATAGGCAGAAAGGCACCTATTTCATTTACTTCTTGCACCATGGCATCTTCTATCACATCTGTTGATGAAAACCTTGGCATTGATAAGCGAAAGATCTCTAGCACACCCATGCCTACGCTTCACTCTGAAGCTATGGCAGCTATTGATGCTAGTGTCCAGGTTACTTTTGACAACATCACCTCTCATCCATCTATGTCGCAGCCTGTAACTACCAGATATGATAGTTTGATAAGTGACAAGCTCCCTTCAAACCAAAACTTGGTTCTAGCCTCTAAACCCTCTGTCGCGTCATTTTTTGGAGATCAAGGCTATTTGTTTAGCTTTTGACTCACTATTTAATTCACGACTGAACTTTTAAATTTTTCAAGAAAAGGGGAAAAAAGTTCAAATTACCCCATTTTGAAGATTTAGGGTTCGGGGGTTAGTTATATTAAGGGAAGGTGTTAGCACCCTAAATATTCGTAGTACTCTACGAGAACCTCTTGATTTCATTTAATTTTTGGTGCTATAACTTACTTGCTTTTGAAAATGGAATTGAATGGTGATTAAAAGAAAGAAAAAAAAACATTTTTATTTGCATTTTTTATTGATTTGGAAGGACATGGTTCTTTGTCTACGTATCCGTGACGGATCAAAACCTCATAGTTCGGGGTAGAAATTGAAGTTTGATTGGTTTTGTGTTTTTTATTAGTTTTGAAAAAGGTTTTAAAGTGAAAATCCAAATGGCAAAATAAGCTTGTTTGTATTTTTTATTTTAAAAGAAAATTACTCAAAATATGATTAAATTGATTGAAATTTGATTAAGAAAATAAAAATAAAAAGGGAATCACTTGTTTGTAAATCAAGGTTTATTATGAAAATGATTTTTTGTGAGTTTTTGGTTATTTGAATGTTTTTTTGTTGTTTTTACATAATAAATGAAAATTAAACTAACGGAGCAATAAAAATAAAAGCACGTAGATTTTTGTAGTGACGTTGGATCACCACAAAATCCCTAATCTATTTTTTTTTTGCATTTTTGGATATATATATATATATATATATATAAAGCGGTAAAGAAATAAAAGGACACACACACACTTTTCTCATTTATATTGTTTACATTGAACCTAGATACATTCTAATTGCTGGAAAATAAATGACGTAAACTAAAATCCTAAATGATAGAAATAAAATGAAACACAAAAAATGCTAAAAAGTAAGAAAATAAAAGAAACTAAGAGAGATGGACAACCAAAGGGACTTTTTCGAAGGGACAGAAAAAGAGGGAGAAGAAAAGAATAGCTCGTCAACAAAAGCTAAATGAGGGGGAAGAGAGAAAGGTTCTTTGACAACTCAAGAGAAATTTTGGTGTGTTTTGAAGTGTGGAATGAAGGCTCTATTTATAAGTGAGGAGGTTGATGAGAATGGAAAAGTGGTTTAATGGTTTTTGATGGTGATTTGAATGGTGTTTAATGGTGAAATTTAAAAGAGGAATGTGAAAGTTGACACTTAAATTGGAAAATTTTGGACCTTGGACATTTTATTTTTGGACCTATTCTAAGTAATAAATAAAAAAGAAAATAACCTAAAAAACAAAATGAAATAAAAATAAAAATAAAATAAAAGAAGAAAATAAAATAAAATAAAAATAAAAAGTAGTAAAAAATAAAAAGTAGTAAAAAATAAAAAATAAAATAAATAAAAAAGACTAATAATAAAGTAAAAAAAGCGGGCCCGAGAACAAAAAAAAAGAGGCATTTTAAAATAACTCTCTGCCGAATTTTTCTCTGAAAAGTCAGAGAATATTCCGGATCAAGGGACATGTGACAGTAAGATTTTAGGTCAAAAATTGGGGTATGACACCCTCTCTCCATTCTGCTGCAGCCCTTAAAAGTGTGCAAATTCTCTCCAAATTTTGGGGGATGAAGTTGAGGAAGAGGACAATGATGACGCCATCCCATCAATCTTTGAGCAGCACTATCCAAGTCTGTCAAAGAGCACTAAGGCAGAGAAAAAGCAGAAGAAGCAGGTGAACAATGAGGACCCGTGCCCAAAAGGGTACCTCCAAAACCGACTTGGCATATAACAAATAGTTGGTTTCATTGCAATAGAATACTTGGGAAGTGTTATTTGCAACATCTTGTTCTAAGATAATGTTGATTCTATCTCATTAGGTGTTCAAAGAATTTTTGTGTACCCGAGTGTTTAACTAGTAGCTTCTGCCATTTCCCTGTTGTTGTTCTTTTAGAAGTTGCTTTGTTAGTTTAATTCTTGGAGGATTTGCACCCTCTTTTTGTTTTGATGTAAGCACTTTTGTTGTTAAGGGTTCTAGCCCTCTCCAGGTCTTTTATAGTATTTCTTTGCTTGATAAAAAAAAAAGTTTTAATACCTCTTGACTCTCACCCTCTGCGTGTTCTCCGTAGGATACACAAAATTATGATTTGAAGCTTTATTTAAAACTTCCTGAAAAGTGGAAATCCACCAAGTGAAATACTGCTCACTTAGCGAATGAACGTTTCTTCAAGTGGAAATCCAAATCATCTCTGAGGTCACTAAATGGCCCTAAATTTGCTAAGTAAAATTTTGCTCGCTTTGCAAGTTGCTCTTTGCAGAATGCCTCAACACTCTAACTTGATTCACTACCAGTTTTCTGCTGGTTTGTCGATTAAATTTTCTTGGCACATTCTACCTTGAACTCTATGACTTGATTTGCTTCTTGCTCACTTCCGGCTCCCCCAGCCAATGGTTCTATACTTTAAATCTTTATTCTTTTCATTCAAGCATCTTAATTACTAATTATGCTAATACTTTAAACCTAACTATCTATTATTTACAATAAATTTGCAATAGAAGACGAGATATCACACTTGGTGATGGATTTGTGAGTAGGTTCACGAGTGATCCTAAGACATCTTAAATGATTGTTGCAAAAAGAATCCTGAGGTATTTTAAAGGTATTCAAGATCTTGGATTGTTGTCTCCAAGGTGCAAATGAAGTGTGACAATTGAAAGTGGATCCATGATAAGTGTCAAATTTACTTATTTTGTAATATAAGTTAAATTAACCATCCAAATTGACAAGAATTAAACCTGAAACTTTGATGAGAAACACAACCTTAGATCCTAAGTTAATACCACCAGAACAACTCAAGTGGGCTGAAATGGTTACCCACTTACTTCTACATCTTTCCCTTTGATAATTATGTTTTTAAGACAAAGAATATCAAAGAATGTTGTTTTTAGAGCAATTTGCAAGGTAAATACGAGATTTGCTATAATACCTATCAAAACATTACTCGACGGTTTGGTTTGGTGGTGGAAACACAAATATCGCGTCTCAACGATTAGTTATTGTGATTTTAAAGAAGCTCAAAATAGTGGCTTTGGGACAAACGTATGTTTGCGTTGGTGTACCACAAAAACGAATAGAGCCTATTTATCTGCTGGTACCTTTTAAAAAAATTATCCATCGGTTATCAAGAAAATAAATACGTGATTTTTTTGGTCAAACAATATTTGTAAATATAACTTTAATGTTTTTTACCTTGTCAGAAAAACTTTAATGTTTTTAAATACATATCTGTCAATTAATTATTATTTTATTTATATTAATATTTTTTTATGGTAGCTGAGGTTTGAATCTCAGACCTTACATATTTTATGCATTGTCCATACACTAATTGAGCCAAGCTCAATAGTAATATACTATTATTTAAAAAAAAAAACCAAAAAAAGTTATTCAAAAAACAAAATTTAAAAAAATAGCGTTGAATGAAAAAATAGTTTTGCAAATAAAAAACCAAAGGATTTTGACCAAAAATAAAATAAAAGCAAGAAAGAAGAGAAAATGATAACGGCATTTAATGTGATACTAGCATTATTTGCTTTTCAAAAAAAAATAAAAATACTAGCATTATTTGTTTGACCAGGATACTGCCATATTTATATCATAAAAAAAATAAAAGGTGATGCTAATTGGTTTCCCGGGGCACTGGTTAAGTATGCAAAAAAAGGAACTTATTATCATAAAAGAAAACTTTGTTGACTTATTTATGGATTAATTACACAGTTTTCAATGCAATAATTACTATATAATTTCTCTTTTTAATATCCTTAACCAGTGCTCCGGAGACACCGGTTAACATTTCCCAAAAATAAATAATACTCCATCATATATAATATGGTACATTAATTTTTTTTCATGTTGACTAGAATATAACATAATAGTAGAATACTCCCTCAAAAAAACATAATAGTAGAATATTAAAACACAATATATTTTTTGACTGTATTAACTAAAACACAATAGACAAATATATGAAATCTTAACTTAATTTGAAGAGATATTGCATAATATTGATAGTCAACCTTTATATACTTTATTTTTCTGTTTTAAAGATGAATTTTTAGTCACTAGATTATTTGACAAAACATAAGCAATCTAAGATTCAAATCTATCAACTTATTCGTTGTATTTTACCGAAGTTTTCGATCAAACTCTAGATTATCAACACCATCTCTCTCAGTGTTCACACGTGTAGTGAAGCGTGCGAGTTCTACACTGTGCTTAGAAGCAAAACATTAGAGTGATTCTTTTTCGTTCCCATTTACATTTCTCTTTCTCTTTTCTGATCTACCTCACTTCCCTTTCTTTGACCATAATCAACACTCTGAACAATTTCACTTTCCTTGCCGTTTTGTTCCATCTCAGTGTCGTTTCATAGCTAGGTTTTCCAAAATGAAGTCCTCGCTTAACAAATTGAAGAGAATTGCACTTCACAAAACCGTTGGAAAAGAGAAGAAGGAGTTTCTTCCTTCCGTTAAGTTCGATGAACTCGCTCTCGCTGCTAAGGTTCTTCCGTTTCTATCTCCGTTACGATGTTACTATTTGTGATTCAACCATCAATTTAGCTTTATTAATTAATGTTTTAATTTTGATTATTGATTTTCGTTACTGTTTAGTTATAATTTGTGTTTTGATCTAGAATTCCTTAAATCATGCTTAGTTGTATAAATAAATACTTTGTTTATTATTTAATCTGTTAATTATTGTTTTAATCTTGAATTAGTGATCTATTTGTTGTAATTTGAGGGGTACTATGTTGAAATTTGTGAAAGATGTGTGGTATTTTCGTGCGAGATTTGTTTCGATCGGGTTTTTATTAATTTTAGTGGCATTATGAGTTCTGTTTTTCATTTTGCAGTATATGCAAGAGATGAGAGATTGTTATGATAGCTTGCTTGCTGCAGCTGCTGCTACTGAAAACAGCGCGTATGGTAAGATCTAATCTTCAATTTTCTGTTGATAGCTCATTTTTTTGGGTCTGTAGACGAAGTTACAGACACCACCTAAAAGGTTCCTAGTTCGAACCTGGGTGAAGGTGTCCAGCCTAACAATATTAGGCATTGTCATAATACCTAGGAATTGAATCTTCATTTTTTCCTCATGTATGTTTCTAAATATGCAAGTCACATATTGGAGCTTGGTTGTTTTCATGTTCAGTGGGTGCTCCAAACAGATGTCCATATGGTAGCAACAATTTTTTGTTTCTTACTGAACGGTTGTTTGGAATGTGTCTGCAATTGATTTTTTTTTATATTTTTTTTTTCTTTTGTTGGTATGAACCGGGCATCCTCTGTGCTTTAGTGCCAGAGACTCTGATCTCTCGAGCCGGGTAAGACCACAATGGGTGGCAAAGCTCTCCCTCAAGAGATTTACATTGTTGAAATTAACACTATATAATGTCTCCAACAATATAAGTTATATATTTACATTTCCAATTGCCATAGTCTATGATCAACATTCAGCATGGTCTTCTGCATTACAGGCAAAGTTCAGCATTTCTGTCCATTACATATTTGGAAAACAGCCCATGATGAAAATGCTGATCAAGCTTGTGAGATTGTCGATTACTGAGTTTGAGTGTCTTGACGAAGAGGTTTTTTGGGACCTGGTTGGGATAAACTTTAGCTTTCCCATTATGTCTATATTCCTAATTTTGAGCACTCCTCTAAGCCTTGCAACCTCTCTTTAGCATGTTATATCTCTCCTCTCTCTTTCAAGATCCGTGACCTCTTTAAGTCGTGCCCCTGCCTCCTCCCTCGTCACTTTAAATGAGCTTCTGTAATATTGAAATGCAGAATCTAATTTCAACATATATGGGAAGCTGCTGTTTAAAATACCTGTTGTTATTGTATAATTATTTTAATATTTATTTTTCTGGAAGCACTTGAAAAAGTTTATCTGAACTGGATCTTTATGAAATGTAGTTAATATTAGTATTTTTCATGTGGGGTGGGGGGGAGGTGGTGGTTAGCTCAATTGGTTTGAGCGAAGGGTTAAGGAGTTGGAGGTCAAGGGTTCAAGTCATGGCAAGGAGAAGAAAAAAAACTAACATAACAATTAACATACTAACATTTGCCATTAAAAAAAAAAGTATTTTTCATGCATTTTTTTCCTGATCAGTTATTGCCTTGAGAAATTAAAGTCTCTTAAGGTATCTTTGTTGTAATTCATATTCCAGAATTTTCGGAGTCACTGCAAGAAATGGGTACTTGTCTATTGGAGAAAACTGCCTTAAATGATGATGAAGAGAGTGGTGAGTGGGTAAATTTTTTGTCACTTCCATATCTAAATTACCTAGCTTTTATGCTAGTTGATTTAAATCATGTTTAGTTGTTGCTACAGTTGTTATGAACTGTATGCAGGTAAAGTTTTGGGGATGCTTGGAAATGTGCAGCTTGACCTTCAGAAACTTGTTGATGGCTACGTAAGCTTTTGTTGGGTGCAACCTTTTGATTTTCTTCTTGAAGTGCAGTTCATTTACTAAAACTTTTATGATGACTCCATCCCTTCTGTTCCACAGCGTTCTCATGTAGCACTGACCATAACCAGACCATCGGAGTCTCTTCTTAATGAACTAAGAACTGTTGAGGTATGTTTATGTACTTTTCTGTTTATCAGATTTGTTTATTTAAAGCTCACCCAATGGTAATGCATATATGTATGCTCTTTTTATATTCCACCTTCCCCCATTTAATTTATTTCAGTATTTAAACTTTATTTTACTTATCAGTAGCTATTTCTAAATGACTGTTACTAGAAAATGTGGTGTTCTATCATTAAAGAACAACATATATACGATTAACAAAAGATAATGTACAGGGTCTCATTGTAATGCATGAAATTTATATGGCCTTAGGGGAAAATGGTACTAGAGTATGATCCTTTTACATATCAGTATGTATATTGTTGGTGACATATTCTGGTTGCAGGGATTGATTTAGGGGAGGGCAACCAGTGGTTATATATATGTATATATTACGTACCATATAATAATCTAATATATATAAAATAATATATTATTGAACTATTTTGTTTTATTTTCTTACAAAACATATAACTATTGCAATATATTTTTATATAAAATTTATGATAAAAAAAATTCGGCCCCCGTTCAATAGAGTTCTGGATCCTTCCCTGTCCGGTTGGTTATGTGTTGTCTCTGTATCTGGTTTAATGAGTAGATACTTACATCTGCGTATAACATTAATCTTAGATTTTATATTGGGCCTAACTCATCTTTACAAAACCGGCTTGTAAGGTTAAGGCTGCCCAAGCTTTATAAACACTACACAGGACATATCTCTAAGCAATGTGGGACTAAATCCACACCCCTCAAAGCCAACACCATGAAGGTGTTGCAGGCTGCAATGAAGGCAGCGAATGCCGCAATTAGGCGGCTAGGGGCAAACCACAATCAAGGCGGAATTTCCAACAATTAAAAATAGCTGTTTTGGTTTCTTGGAAAGCTGTATAATTTTCTCTGTTGTTGTTTAATGAATATAATCCTGAATGAATCTCGTGAGACTTATATGATATACCCTCCTCAAAGTCAAAGTGCTTTACTTTTGAATCAATTGCAATTTCAATTCTCCCTCCCCTTTTATTTGAGTAAATAAGTTGTGGGATATTGATTGTAACCTTATGGTGCCAAGCAAGTGTCATATAATGAGCAATGCTAGCAACACTCATCTTAACACACTATTTTTAACACTCACTCTCTTATTGGGTGAAATACTTGTAGGTTCCACCACATTGAAAATGGATCCCACATAAAATAGTGGGACCTTCATGTATCATGTATTTCATCTAATAAGAGAGTGAGTGTTAGAAAGTGTGATAAAATGAGTGTTGCTGGCATTATTCGTCATATAATACATGCGTCCATTAGTTAGTATTGTGTGGAGGATTTATTAAGCTTTTCATGCATTTGTAGTTGATCACTGGGTGGTTTATTAGGCATTAAGTTTGTGTATAAGGGATTTGAGGGTAGATATTTACAATAATTGTGGAGATTGAAGTGGAACTGAGCAAGGTGTAGGGGCAAAATTGCAGAACTTAAAAAATGATGAAAGAAGAGGACAGTGGCAAGTAACAGTGGCACTTAGACTCTTACGAGATATTGAATAGAGCATACCCAGGAAGACAGATCTAAATATTGAACTATTTTGATATTCTTTAATTTTATGCTTGGCTTTCAAACATAATAGAGTTGTCCGTACAAAGCTCAAGTTTGATACGCGAAAAACTATGTCCTCTTTGATTTGGAATTAAACATATTGCCTTGCCTAGGGCAGTGGTAAATAAATTTGAAAATGTATTGAATTTGCTGCTTCATAATTCTTTGTTTTGAAGAGTCAACTTTTTACTACATCTTACTTTCTTTCTATTCATCATGCAGGACATGAAGCGTCAGTGTGATGAAAAAAGGTCTATACTTATAAAGCTGCTATTAGTTTTCTGTGCCTCATCCTCATGTGAATATTTCCTGAATCTTCTGTATTGCTTTCAGAGAAGTTTATGAATACATGATTACCCAACAGAAAGAAAAAGGGAAATCAAAAAGTGGTAAGGGTGAAAATATAACCTCACAACATTTGCAAGCTGCTCACGCTGAATATGAAGAGGAAGCAACACTCTGTGCTTTTCGGTTAAAATCCCTGAAACAAGGCCAGTCACGTAGTCTCCTAACACAAGCCGCTCGCCACCATGCTGCTCAGGTTTTGTTAAACTTTTGACCTTTCTCATTCAAATCTTTGAGCTCTTTTTTTCGGTCTAGTCTTGATGTACTTCTTTTCATCTTGTTTTACTCCAAATATAGTTGAATTTCTTCCGGAAGGGACTTAAATCACTGGAGGCAGTTGAGCCACATGTTAGGATGGTTGCTGAGCTGCAACATATTGATTACCAATTCAGTGGCCTTGAAGATGACGATGGTGAAGGCAGTCTTGAATATGATGGGAATGAGTATGAGTACGAGGCCACCGAAGGTGGGGAGTTGAGTTTTAACTACAGATCAAACAAGGATGTCCCCACATCGCCAAACTCAGCAGAGGTAGAAACTCAATATTACTCATAATTGTATGGTTTTTAATGCCCATGTGCATACTGAATTTGTTTAATGCTTATTGCTTGCTTTTTTAAAAGGAATATCACAGAAACATTTCACTGTGGTTATTTGAGACCTGTTTGCAACTATAGATGCTATCTTACTCCAACACAAAAGCTTACCATCACTTTTTCTTTCTTCGAAAACTGAGTTAATATTCAACTTGTTATGATCATTGCTTATGTATTAGCAGGTGGAAGAATCAGACCGTTCAAACATTCGCGCTTCAACCACAGAAACTGCAGAGGTATTCTTTGAAGTTTTGATTATCCAATTTGAAACTCCCATTAAAATCTTAAATTAATTGTGAAGTAAAATCCAGTTAAATAAGCTCCTCAACTCCCTTAGGACTAGACTAGTTCAAAATAAAATCTCTATATTTAGGATAAGTACTGAAGATTATTTGACACCTAATTTATTGATATTGGTCTAGCATTATAAGAATGACTATGTAATTCTCATTATTGCCTTGGTCTAGCTGGTCATCAACTGAAAAAGTATCTCTAATTTGACTTGGGTCATCCTCTAATACTTTTACTAATTTGCCTTTTGACAGACAAGTTTAGACAAGAGCCATGTAGATTTTAAAGTATCAAATAGAGATCCACCAAGAGTCAGCAGCTATTCAGCTCCAATATTTGCGGAAAAGAAATTTGACCCAGCTGAAAAAGTAAAACAACTGTTGTCATCATCTGCAGCAAAACCTAATGCTTATGTACTTCCTTTACCAGTCAACATCAAAGAAACAAAAACTGCACCACGCTTAAGTGCAAGTGCATCTTCGCATGATTTGTGGCATTCATCCCCTTTGGATGGAAAAAAGAATGGGAAAGATTTTGCTGATGGTAAATTGTCAGAACCAGCCATCCCTAGAGTTCACTCTATTCTCAGAGAAAGCAACATTGACCCTTCATCAGCCCAGTTACCACGTCCGTCGACAGAGGGACACTCACTTCCACAAGTTGATATTTTTAATGCTTCTGATCCTAAGAAAATAAAAAGGCATGCATTTTCAGGTCCATTGACTAATAAGCCATTGTCTGTAAAACCTGTCTCCGGGGGTTTTTCACGGTTGCCGATACCCCAACCTTCCTCTCCAAAAGCATCTCCTGGTGCTTCTCCTCCCCTTGCTTCTTCACCTAGGATAAGTGAACTACACGAGCTTCCTAGACCCCCTGGCAATCAAACCAGCAAGGCAACTAAATCTTCTCGAGTAGGTCACTCTGCTCCTTTAGGATTAAGGAATCCGGAGCATCCTGCAACTAATAAATTTCCTCCGGTTGTATCAAGTTCAGCATCTCCACTTCCAACTCCACCCATCACCGTCTCTCGGAGTTTTTCTATACCCTCAAGTAGTCAGAGAGCTGTGGTGATAAATGTTACTAATAAGTATTTGCATACTCACCAAATTCCAGAAAAGGTTGAAGAAGCTGCATCACCTCCACTAACACCTTTATCCCAGAGAGCATTAGCTCTATCTGATTTAGCTTCTCGCTCTAGTGAAATTCAAGGTAAAGTACTATTTATTTATCTTGAGTTTTGTATAAAATTGGGACTATCCAGAATTTAGCTACTTGTCTTCATATATTGAGTGCCAGAATCAACCTATGAAGTAATGCAAATTGCCTTAGTTTGTTAACATAACATTATTATTGAGAAATATGGATTAGGACATGTCAGGGAACATCTTAATAATAATACACTGCTGCCACTCACATTAGTGCATTTGTGGCATCAAAAATCAGTTCAATATAAATATATTATTCGATCATAAGTTTCATTAGAAAATAGTGGTGAGCAAGTTGTAACCCTTCATCAATCAACTCATGTTTATAGCCGTAGTTGAATGTTGAAGAAGCAATTATTTTATTTCATGTATTTACTATTTAGTGTTGCACCTTCCTCTGGACTAAAGTCTTGTGAATCCTGCCAAAGTGATGCATTGTATTTCTTCCACTCTATGGTTACATTGTCGAGAGCACTTAGTGATGTTTCCAAAAGATGCTGTTAATAGCTTCCTGTGGTATCAGTGCTGTGGAATATGACCTGTCAAATAGCTTAATTCTTGCCGTGCTCTCTAGATGCAGTTAAACATGAATCTCACAAGTGACAATGAAATCGTGAAATCTATATATACATTTTAAAATAGTAGCAATGCATTGAAGTAAGGATCCAAGTTGGTTATCACGATTTTATTGCCATTCTTGGGAAATGATCGCATTGGAATATCATGGTGCTGGATATTTTCGATTGTCTCCTCATTCTATAAATTGATAATCTTGTGAACTGTTTTAAATTATGTTGTAGTTGTCATTGATTTTCATGTAGTTAAGATTCTTTATGATTGCTCCTTCGTTTCTGAAAAGTTTGAGTAATTGAGAAATAGGGTTTCCATTGAATTTAAATGTTTGTTTTGACAATCATGTGATCTAGACCAATTTGTGTCAGCATCAATTTTTTTCTTAGTTACTCTCATCTTGTTTTACTTTGTCACCTTCATGTTGGTGGGAAACGTGAGTATGAGGTTTTTCAGTGGATGCAGGTGGGAACTAAATTTCATGCATGATGCCGAGTTCTGGTGAATGATTTTAAGCATTTTTATTCTATGCTTGTCCAAGCTAAATCACTCGCATGGAGTTTCTACGGTTTTGCCCAACTGAAGGTTCTGGGAAGTATATGTATATATGTTATGTATTGTTTAGCTTCTCATCTCAATTTGTATCTATTATTTTTACTGTAATAACTAGTCTTGGTGGGAACTAAACTCTACATGATTGTCTTTATGACGTGTTTGTGTATATATTCCGGATGGAAAATTTTGTTCACATCCCCAAGTAAAACCACCTTAAACCCCTTCAACTTTTTGAGGACGAAGTAAATTTAGAATCAGACACCCCTCCCCCTATCGATTGGTACTCTCGCCTTTGACAGTCAATGGGTGGCTGGTAACACTCCTCCCTATCGATTGCTTCTCTCTCCTTTGACAGTCGATGGGTGGCAGGTAACACTTGAATTTTCACATTGATCAACTCATCAGCCCTTGACGTGGGTACTGTTGTATTTTTAATAGAGAAACACCCAACAGTGGGAAACAGTTTCTACAAACTTTATCCATTTCCCTTGTATTGTTTCCCAGTAATATGATGGATTTTCTTGCCATTTTTTAACTGCATTGTTTGGTGTAGACATGTGAACGAATCTTTGAGTAGGGACGATTCTTCCATTTATGCTATAGCTGTCTAACTAACATTTTAGGTAGGGATGAAAATTGATCAGGACATGGCCTGTTAGGTTTAAGTCTTGCCATACTTCTTTTAAAATTATCAAGGTTAAGACTTTTTAGAAGCTTATTTATTATAGATAAAAAAAAACCTTAGGCCTGCCATATATTGTGTTATTATCATATCACTTGATAATTCTCTCAAAATAAATGACGTGGGAATGCATCATTTGACGTGTGTGAAATATTTTAGACCGATAAAATAGGTAAATTAAAATGATATTGTTTTCTACAGAAAAACTCATTGTAATTAGCATTATTATTAAACAAGTTTAATGAACATATCTGTTGTCAAAAAAAAAAAACAGGAGTATAGTATAATTGTATTATTTGTTTTGAATAAATATAATATCATTGTAATATTGTAGCATTATAAAGAGTAGATCTTCATGGGTTCTATTGGATATATCGTCTAATTCTTAATTATTAAACCTTTCTTTGCGATGCATCTTCTTATCTATATATCAAAGCATGACCAGCAACAATATCCTATAAAGAAAGTTTGAAACTTGTGAGAGACAAAATAAATGCATGCAGCAGAAGAAAAGTACAACTCAAACACGCATTGTAGGCCAATTCAGTTAACAAAGCCGGTATATCGTCTCTTAAACTTAGTTTAGAATTAAGATAGCAGTTTGGGTCAGACCGGTTTAACCTTCATATTTTTTTTTAGAAGGTTAAGCAGTGTCCCGCAGCATTGGTTAAACAGCTAAAAGAGGTAAACTTTTATTAAATAGTGGTGTAATATTAGTTAGTCAAAAGTAAAAGTTTATATTTTCAAGACAATTTTTCTACTTTTGAATTCTTTAACCAATGCCCCCAGAGCACTGATTAACGAGATCCTATTTTTTTTTAAAGAACACAATCTGATTCTATTCTATTATATATATTTGGACTGCACAATTAATAAAAATGTCACCAGTCAAAAAGAAATAAATTCAAACCCTTGAATTACAAATAGTAGTACGAAAACTTCCCTTTGAATAAGCAATATCCTCACATTGGAATGCGAAGTCATGATGGTACCCCAATTACAAAAAATAAAAAAGGCATCAGTAAAAAGAAAAGATAACGTTGAAAGAATAGACAAAATGTACCACACATACAGTGAATGACAGAGAGATAAGGATAAAAGCTTCTTTAAATTATTTAATTATCATTTTAAAAGGAGTTAAAATAATCAATAAATTCAATAACATCGATATCGTTGAAGTGAACACTTTTAATCGGATTCGAACTCAAGATTACAATTGAATTGATTTGAAAACATATTATTGTTAGGATAAACATCTTCAATCGATAACATTAACGGTTTTAGATAATACTTATATAAAAAGTTTAAATAAAATAAAATTTGTAATTAGTGATTTTAATTATAATTACATGAAAAAATGGATGGCAAAGCAAGTGGGTAATGCTAAAATTTGTGTATTTTAGTTTTTAAACAAACATAAACATTGGACAGATGTTAATGTTATTGTGGGCGCACATAAACAAAACACATGCATCCTCATTCTTCAACTTCACAATCACACCCTTCTTAACCCTTATCTCATCTTCATCATCTTCACCTTCTGCAATTTCAACAACCCACAACAAAAAATTCCATTTTTCCATCACCCTTTTGCTTAATTTGATTGATCCGAAGGTTGAATTGCAGAAGGGTTGTTTATATGATTTATCTCCTTGATTCTTCTGTTTCCACCTTTCATCGGTGCGTTTTTTTTGATCATATTGAATCTTATTGGACTAAGTTTGATTTTGTTCTTTCAGGGTTTAAAGGGTCATTGAAAAAAAATGAATTTTTTTTATAATTAATTTTTTTCTTGTTATTGCTTAAGGAGGGTTTATAAGTTTTTTGGTTAATTAATTAAAATAAATAAATTAACAACGTTGCTTGTAGTAGATGATAGCTAAAGTTTGAGGGGTTTTCATTTTCTTATGATCAACGTTTTCATTTTTTCTTTATGTTGGTTGTTTCTAAAGAAACCTTTTGTTTAATGGCATTTATTATTCTTACTTCAGCTTTAGAATTTACTCTTAAGAATTAAGCTAGATGATCATTTTTTCAACTTTTGTTTAATGGTATTTATTTGATTGATGTATGTTATTTTCATTGCTCCACATTTTCTTCAATATTATTGTTGATTGCTTTGAATTTGGTTCATCCTATTCCAAGTTTAATGAATATGAAGTTAAATGTTTTTTGAACATTGAAATATCTTATGATCTTTTGTTTGTTGAAAATATGATTCTATATATGATTTGTGAAGTGTTGATTATGAAAAATCTGTGAGCTATGTATGTCTTTTGATGTGTTTTTTCCTTTTGAATTTGTGATCTCAGATTACCGATGTATTTATTGAACTTTTGTTTCACTTTTAGGCCATGAACTGATCATCCACTATGGATTGTTTGGGCTTCATCTGCTGCGAGTACGGAGATCGAGAGATTTGTTCCAGTTGCAGTTCTTGGATATATATCATCATGCCGTGCAAACGAAATGATTATTGCAATGTCTCAAACATGGATTCCTCTGATATAAACATAACATAGTATGAAGTTCTTATAGGTTTGGAATCATTTGATTGGTATGATAGCATTCCAATTATAGTTGTTAATAGGTGGCATAAATAGTTGAATACCGAAACTAGTAAGCGTGTAAGGTAGAATTGTAGTTGTTAGCTGATGTTGTAGGTCTTACTCTTAGTGTGGTCATGTGGTGAAAGGAAAAATAATGAAATGAACATGTAAGACCTTGCTGAGGGATCACATTGATAGTTTCAAGCAAGTTTTTTTTTTTTTTTCTTTTTCTTTTTTTTATCGTTTTAGGAATATCAACTTAGTGACTTAAGTATTAGAGATGGGTTTGCCACAAAGACCATCAAGTGAAGCTGATGAAAATGTCGAACTTTTGGGTGTGGTTTCAAGCGGCTCGCCTCAGTTTTCGGACGCAAACCCCTCTTCTATAAGCAGCATGAATAGTGTAAACACTCATGGGTGTGCTGCATGTACCCTTGGATCTTCATTTGAAGATTTCCCCAAGAATGCCTCATTAGAAGTGTCAAATGTTTCTGATAAGACATTTTATGGAGGAGCGATGGAAGTCACTTCCAATGTCCACAGTTTGAAGATCAATTCAACAGATAGAAGTAATATTTCTGCTTCCAAAACTGAACGAAGGATTCTTACTCCTGCTTCCAGGGTTGTCGGTTTTGAATCAGGCAGAACAAGTTCTTTAACTGATGGAATTGATGAAGTTCCAGTAGCAAATCTCCATTCTTCTCTTGGTAGTATCTCAGCCAATGACACCGAATCTGCCACTTCATTGGTCAGGAAGCGACTTTTATCTCCTCTGAGCAGTATGCTCTCCCCGAGTCATTTCAAAGGCGATTCTCTTGACTTAGGATGCAGAAATAATGAGGCTTTCTCCCTTGTTAAGAATGATAATGTTAGAAAGTCCACTGCACAAGATAATAAGAAGGCAAATATTGGATGTAAAAGCAGTTATACAATGCCTTCTTGGTCCTTATCAAATTGCTTTGAGCAGACAAACATGGTACAGAGTAGAGAATCTATTTTTCAAACTGACGGTCCTTTGCTGGAAAATAGAGGCTTTATATCCCAGGGTAGTTCACCAACTCTTAGAATTGAACACTTAAGAGAATCAAGTGTTGTGGTCAGACCTCAAAGTGGCTTAATATCTGTATCACCGGTGAGCTCTCCTCTTTCGTTGTCACCTCTCGGTCCTAGATTTCCTGAAAGAATGAAAATGGCCGCAGGATGCAGGAGTGTCACCGAAGAGATAAAGAATTGCAATATAACTTTAAGCAGTATAGAAGAATCACTAGAGAATTCTAATTCATGTGATCTTTTAGGTCATAAAGATGATGATTTAAAATTTTCACGTAAATCTTTTGAAGATGTTGAATTCTCCTTCAAAGATTTCTGTCCATCTTCTCTGGATGACATTTCTTACATGAATTGTCCACGTTCTCTAGAATCAACACCCATTTCTAATTCTGCGAGGTTCACTAGAAGTTTGAGTGGACTTTCAGTCAGAAGGTCTTTGGTTGGTTCATTTGAGGAGTCTCTTTTATCTGGCCGGTTTGTTTCTGGAAACCATACTAAGGTTTGTATCTATGCTGATAAGTTATTACTGTACTGTAAATGATCTTGTGCATGATTCTTTACTTTGGTTGACTGATAATTTTTACCGAATCTGACCGACGGTTACTTGTTTCTTTTCTCTTATATCTGTAGAAAATCGATGGTTTTCTTGCCGTGTTAAGTATTTCTGGGGGAAACTTCTCTCCTAAATCACAGAAGCTTCCATTTTCTGTTACCAGTGTTGATGGAGATTGCTATCTATTGTATTATGCATCCATAGATCTTGCAGGAAATTCTTTATCAAACAGGTTTGGAGGCCAACTTCTGAAACGAGGGCTTAGAAAAGATGATTCACAAATGGTCAAAAGTCGTTTCCGTATACCAATGAAAGGAAGAATTCAGCTGGTATTGATATACTTGTTTCACTGTTTCAATTTTTGCCCTTGTATCTGACTTGAATGTCTTCAAATGAACCTGTTAGAGCCTTCGTCTTATATCTGTATGGATATGCAGTACCCTTAACATTACACAAAGTAAGGAGTACTACTATCCTTATATATTTTTTCGGTGCAAGAACTATTTTGATTTGAAGTGCCAAGAGAATGAACTTTTCGTTAGCTCAGTTAATAAGAATGTATTGCTTGCTTTCATTTTCTTATATATATATATATATATATATATATATATATATATATATATATATATATATATATATATTTATATATTTGTATAT
>Ga0315913_1001721_pt1 | contig 24715 bp, 13 predicted proteins | sample MpolsnodulesMG_FD_207736 | JGI IMG/M metagenome (GOLD analysis project Ga0315913, IMG submission 207736) | Medicago polymorpha root nodule microbial communities from Los Angeles, California, United States - small nodules | ecosystem: Host-associated > Plants > Roots > Nodule | place: USA...
GTGATGGAGATGTTTATGTTATGATGGGGGTTGGTGGAGAGGCGTGGAAGTCGATGAGGAGGTTATTTACGTGGGAGGAGGGATTGATGGGGGAGTGTGTGGAGCAGTTGTCTGTTTTTGATTTGCAGGATGGTATGTCTGATAAGTGGGTGTGGAAGCTACATTCACCCCACAACAATACCGTGAAATCTGCTTATTCTTATTTAACAGCGGTTGACACTAAGATTACTGAAGATTTTCATCATTTTTTGTGACTTAAAGCGGTTCCGTTAAAGGTAAATATATTTGTCTAGCGTCTCTTCCTGAATAAACTTGCTACAAAGGATAATTTGTGTAAGAGAATTGTTCTTGATGTTTCCCTTGTGTCTTGGGCGGCCTCACTTAGGGAGTTAGAGGACAGAGACCATTTGTTTTCTAAGTGCAATCACTACGGTCAGATGAGGTTCTTGATCTCGCATTGGCTTGTTATTGATACAGTTTTTCATGGCTACTTAAATATTCATTTAAATCAGTTTTGTGCTGTTGGAGGTTTTTCGAAAAATTTCAAGACAACTTTTACTATTATTTGAATTTCGGTCTTATTTGTTATTCGGAAAGACCGTAACAGGAGAATTTTTCATAATCACATTGATTAGCTTGCAGGGCTTCTAGAAATGGTTAAACTCCAAACGTATCGGTGGTTGAAAGCGGACTACATTACGTTCGATTTTGACTATCCTTTTTGAAGACAAAATCCTTTATGTTGTTTACAGGTTGTTGTGTAATATTTGTTTTCGTTTCTATGGTTGTTGCTAGCGTTACTATATTGTAATTCACACTTTTCAGTTCCCTCCAGCACGTCTTGTGCTTGAGGGACTGATTGTTGTTTCTTTAATATAATGGCTTAATTGCACTTTTGGCCCCCTATGTTTCAAGAAGTTGCGATTTTGGCCCCCTAACTAATTAAAATACAAAACAGCCCCCTATGTATTGGATTGAATTGTGTTTTCAAAAACTTTTTTCTTACGTTCTGAAAAACTGTTCCCAGATTCAGAGTCTGACTTGAGTTCAGAGTTTTCGTGCAGCAGATAATAGTAAGAGAACAGAGAAAGAAAGAACACAAACAATTATACAGGTTCCTTCCACAAACCAGAAGTAGTCCTGTCCCCCTTGCACTTCCAAGGAGAGTTCCACTAAAATGTAATGTCGGATTACAAGTTGCTCAAACACTCAAGTAAGAGACTTCTCAATGCTCAAGGACAACTCCAAAAGACTTCTATGCTCAATCACACAAGAAAGAGACTTCTATGTTCAAGGACAACTCCAAGAGACTTCTTGTGCTCAATCACAACTGAAAGAGACTTCTCTTAACAATTACAAATAATTGAATAAGGTTTTGAATACTTGATATACAATTAGAGGTATTCACAAAACAATAGGAACAGAACAGACTCTGTTTTTCTAGACACTTGAGAATTCTAAGATATGAGCTATTGTAAGAATTCTCTAAGTTGTTGATGTGTTTAAACTTGCGACGTTTTGCACAGAGAGTATTGGCCTTTTCTTGTTGGAGTGTTCTATTATTATTCTTCAAGTCTTTATCCCTATTTATAGAGGATTTGAGAGACGTTGAGAATTAGCCGTTAAATCAACTTGTCTTGCTTGAAGCTTTGATTCTTCACCATTGATCTTTTGCCTGATTTTATAATTGTCCTATGAAGAACTAATTTCAAATCCATTCCATTTGAAACGGAACAACGTCTGCATCAATATTAATGTTATTCTTGTCTTGATGTAGAGACAAGTTGCAGAGATGGTGGTTGCAGAGGCATGCGCAGAGTTAGTGGTTGTACACTTCGTACACTGTACTTTGTCAACTCTAGTGAAGTGGCTTCTGATGGGATGCTTCTGATAACCTTGCTTCTGATGACCTTGCTTCTGATGACGTGTCTTCAAGAGCGCTTTCTTCAGACTCGTTTCTTCAGACGCATATCTTTCAGACGCATTTCTTTCAGACAAAAATTAAGATAAAGCCTATTATTTTTTCTTCCCTATCAACTTCTCACGCGTCCTATAAATTTTACAAAAATGCTTATGGTATTTCATATTATAAAATCCGAAAACATCCAAACTGTGTTCGGATTTTATAATCTGAAATATGCTTATGTATAATCAACAATCAGAATCTCGCACATTTTAGCAGTTTTGAATTTTACTTTTAAAAACAACCAAAAAACTAAGGGTGTTCGCAGTGCGGCTTAGCTCGGTTTTGAGTTTAAAAGTCATCCGAACCGCAAAATAAAAATGCATGTTGTTTGGTTTGGTTCAATTGAGTTTTAGACTACAATCCGAACCGGACCAAACCAAACAAACTTGGTTTGGGTTGGATCGGTTGGTGCGATATTTTTGAGACAATACAATTTTTTGTTTCCGACATTAAAATCAAATTAAAAACTAAAACAGAACATATTTTCATTAATGTTTTCAACATTGTTTTAAATCTCATCCAACATTACAATTTTATTTTTATCAAACAATATTCGCAACTACATAGATCAAATTAAAAATGTGGACAAAAAGTAATCTAATTTTGTAAGAAATGCAAAAAACTAAGATTTTATCATTCTCTTAAAGTTCAAGTAACACATAAATACATTTTTTAAATAAAAAGCAAAGAAGAAACTTAACACAAAATATGTCATTTTTATAAAAGAAATTCATTGAGTTTATTTGAGTATAGGGATAGGTAACATATGTTTAATTAGTGTTTTTGTTATGTTGCAGTTTGGTTTGGATTGGTTCGGTTGGGAAGATAAAAACCGCAAACCGAACCAAACCATGCAATTGAGTAAAAACATGATTCCAATACATATGAACCAAATGCGATTTTTTGTGGTTTCAGTTTGTTTGGTTTACGGTTTTTCTATTGGATTGGTTCGGTTTTGAAAACTCTTACATAAATAAATTTAAAAAATGATAAAAATCTGTCAAATAAAATCATAAAAATACCACCAAAAAATTCTAAAATTCAAATAAAACTAATGCAAATTTTTCGAAGAATATGAGAAATTAAAAAAATTAAAAATGGGTCTAAACGATGAAATTTTAGATTTTTAGGGGCTGAGTCTCGTAAGAAGTCCCTTCTACAAGAGTCTTGATCCTTGATTTTTTTTCATTATTTTCTAGGGAAGTTTCGGAGCAATCTGATCAAGTAGTTTGGAAAACAGATTATTGATTAAGAATAGCTAATAATGACCTAAAACAGAAGGATAAGAGTTAGGAAAATTAACATGGTCTTTAAACCGATTATCCATGTTACAAACAAACTCATAATTTATGCTGATATAGTTCGGATTATATAATCCGAACTGTTTTTCCCTAAAAAAGGTCATTAGGGGGTGTTCGGATTCTACAATCCGAAAATAGTAATAAACACTCCCTATTTTTTTCTAAGGTTTTCAGATTAAAAAATCCGAATTGGTGAAAAACTCAGTTTTTCTCCCTATAACAAAGAAAAAACTCATGATGGATATTTTCGAATTATAAAATCCAAAAATATAATTCGGATTATAAAATTCAAAAATCATTCGGAAAAAAATAGGATATGCGAAGAATGAGTAGAGTGAAAAAAGTAATAGTCTAAAATAAAAAACACCTTACATAGTTTCAATCCATCATATGACAACAGAGCAAGAGGCCCAATAAAGGCCTAAGGCTCTATCCACACCCATGTTCTACTACAAGTAGAGAAGGATAAAATAGACCTTTGAGAAACCAAGGTCCCCGGGACAGTGATAACATCTTTATTTATCTATTTTATAGTTATATTTTATTAAATAAATTGAGAGCTATTGTGTTCTTCTTAGGATTAATTTACTGCATTTTATTTAAATTCTAACTATAGCATAAGATCAAGCGAATATGAAGGACATGTATTTAACGAAGTATTGATGACCAAGGATCAATTTATGTTAGCGGAGTGCTTCTTAAATCCATAGCTTGTGAAAAATCAATGTGTAACAACTCATATTCGCATATAATACTATGTATAAAAATAATAAATATTCTTTCAAAAAAATAAATAATAAATATCAAAATAAAATTATAATGTATCCAAAAATTTACACATATACTTTACAATTCTTCTCTCCGTGATGCTATGTCATTAAATTGTTGAATAATCAATTCATTATCAATGTTGCTGAACACACCTTGTTTAATATAAACCACGAGACAATCGTTCAACAATTAATACCATATTTGATAGTCCAATTTAGTTTTCACAATCTTCACTTGTAATAGAAATATTAAAAACCATGTGAATTTCATGAGGCTCTTTTACCTATTGGCAAAGTCTAAGATTTTTTGTCCTTGTGAGCTTAACTCAGTTGGTAAGGACAATGCATAATATATGCAATGTCCGGGTTCAAACCTCGGCCACCACCAGAAAGTCTAAGATTTTCAACCCAACTAAAATCGGGTTAGATTCATGTCCAAGCCATTTTATGGAAAAAAATCAATTACAAGAAAAGACCATGCATTGTGTGCTCAACCGATTTTTCGACTATAGTCGAGTAACAATTTTGTTTTTTTGTAACATATTTTATTGGTGTGGTTGATTTATATCCATCAACTTGGTTTAGCGGTAGAGGACTTAATCACGGTGAACCATTAAACTGCATTAGTGCGTTCCTCCAGGCTTGCATTTCTGAGTTTCGTTACAAAAGAAAGAAAAAACAAAGTCAGATAAAAAGAAAGTAAGTTCTTTGAGATGATAGAATAATATGGGTCAGGTGAGGTGCAATACTAAAAGTTCAGGGGAGTAAAGTAGAGTAAATTAAGATTATTGGTTTAAAATTCAAGAATTCAGTGGATGGAGCTGCATCCTCTCACACAAGTGTGGCTCCACCACTGATTCTAATTCTCAAACTTGTTATGTCATGGAGTATTAAAGTATCTAATCAAATCTTATTGCTTTTATGAAATATCTAACCATTGACAAATGTACTAAACGGTGAAGGTTGATTTTGGATTTATAAGGTTTGACAAAAGCTTTGAAACATGAGAATAGTCTAAAAACTCTTGAGGTGACATAAAGTAAAAATACTTAATGGATTCTAGAAATATAGCAAACCATGAGAATAAGAGGATATGTTGTTTTAGAATAGCCTTTAAAACTTTGAAAGCAGACATCAATTACCTTAGTTTACCCGACATTTAGACTCTGATTTCCATAGCAATAGGGAGAAACAAGATTTGGTTTGCTCATCGTTGTGATAAAATCCAATAATTTCAAGGCGTTTTTCATCAATTGCATATTTTCCAAAACCAAAATCATCAAACCTTTAAACATTCGAAATCGTCTAGCTAAACAACCTAGGAAAATATGTGGTACCACTTGAGAGTGTCTAATAAAACCATGCACTTGAAGGCTTATTAGACACTCTCAGGTGCTACAGCCACATAGGTCTCTGCAACCACGCCACCAACCGCCACGACATGGGCCTTATCATTCTAAGTCCACCATCCTTGATGACGAGAAAAGAGGTCCTCACAGAAACTCAACACACTAATACATTTACTAGATTCTTTTTTAAGGAACATTTACTAGATTTTTGTGATAAGATAACAAGTAACTTAGTGACGAGAAATAAGATAAAATCAAAATATAAAATATAGGCTTAATAGCATTTTTCGCCCCCAAAGAAAAAAAATACAAAATTGTCCCCTAAGTTTTGCAACTGTAGCAGTTTTGGCCCCCCAAGGCTAATTTTTGGTTAAAAAAAATAACACGTGGCACCTCACTTAGGGTGCCACATCAGCTACACCAAGTCAAAATTGGCCTTGGGAGCCAAAACTGTCACAAATGCAAAACTTAGGAGGCGGTTTTGTAGTTTTTTTTTCTTAGGGAGCCAAAATCGCAACTTTGAAAAAGTTAAGGGGCTAAAACTGCTATTAAGCCTAAAATATATTGCATTAATAATTTTCTGTGAGCATGTTGATAAGATTAAGCACCAAGTTTTTTTTTGACATAGCTCTACAGTTGGCTTCTCTAAAGTTATGGAATCTAAAAATGTAGCAACGATTTACTTCTCAAGAGTTTTTCTGAAAATGTTTCAAAAACAATATGGCGAGCAAACCCCTTTTTTTGACACTTGCTTTTGAAATCCAAGAAAAAACGGTTGTTGTTTCTGTTTATTTACGTAGATTTGAGTCTTCTATGTTACCTAAAGATCTAATTTTCGAAACATCGCTTAGTGATCAATATGACATTTGCAATCTCTCTCTCTCTAAATTATGTAGTATCGAAGAGTCATGCATAAAACAATATTATGTCTTCAAGTCTATGAATGAGTGTTTACGATGATTAGTTTTACCATTCAAAAAGACTTAACGACACAATTTGCCTTTCCACTCATGTTAATAATTTTTTTGTATATATAAATAAATGTTGATGATTTTTGAATAAAAAAAGAAAATCAATAAATAGTTATATTAAAACATTAAAATCATTGAATTGTTTGTATCAAGTTATTGCTTCAAGTAGTAAATAAATGCCAACTTATAAATCTCTTAAATATTAAAAAGTTAACAATAATAGTACATAAAAAAAATGACCAAAAGTAATGTATACTGTTTGAAATTTTGACTTAGAATTTAGACCCGGAAAGATCAAAGCATATTTTGACAAATACATTCATAACCATATTGACGTGCATGCCAACCATACCACAGACACTTTCTACATAACAGTGAGCATAAAACAAAATGTTTTCATCAGAAAATATTTTAAATTAAACATATATATATATAGATAGATAGATTGGTCCATGACTATAATGAGTGACATTTGTCCTTTCATTTGTCCGTCAATTGCTATGCATGTACTCCCAAAAGAGAACTGTGCAAAATGTATCCGATCGACAAGGACCCTCCCAAGCTAGTACTCATGTCTGTCCATGACTATAAGCAAAACCAGTCCCACATAGTATCACATTCACATCATCATATACACAAACAAACAATCGACTTTATTGTTGCCAAAATGATTGATTTCATTATTATATATTATTATCAGTCACTTTTCATGGGGTTTTCTTTAACAATTTGTTTATTACTACATCTAGAAGTCAAAGGAAACATGCATCTTTATGAATATGATTATGTGGATAATAGACATGCACGTTAAAGGCCTCTGGAGCAATTTGATACGTGCTTCCCTGTATATTTTTTCTGAGAAATATTTAGTTGGGCACAACCCTAAATTAAAAGTATTTGAACATATATATAAAAATAAAATTTAAAAGAGGAGTAATTAAACCACATACTTAATACAATTTCACTTTTAATTTTTTCATTTATATGTTTGTTGCCCAAATAAATTTTATTTAGATTTGTGTCTGTGTAAGAGTTGCTTTTATTTTTATCTGGAAGCGTAAAAGTAAATATTCATGTTGTTGATTGAGTAGTTTTATAGGTAATCTTGAGTTAATTTTTACTTGGGACCAATTGGGTTTGGTTTCTTGCATTTCCACATTTCCTGTAATTAGTTGAATTAAAAAAGAAATAAAGGAATAACAAATCACAACAAATAAACTAATAAAATAGGACAACTCCATTGTGCGTGGATACCAGACGTTAGGACCGGACCTAAACTTTTAATATTGGTGTGGCTAAAATATAAAAGAAAATTATATATATTAATAAAGTGAGCTTGTGACACATTAAGCACAACAAGTCAACAACAAAATGGCTCAGGCATGCCTTTTTTACCAACCTGTCACATGTACGTAATACTTTCTACCTCTTGGCCGAGTAAGAATATATGCAAGAGTACCAACATATATATAATGCATTATTTATGTTTAGTATACTTTTGTCAAAAAATGTTTAGTATACTTGTCAAAAAAAGTCTAGTATATGAAAACAAAATTAGGCAATAATCTGTTAGGTAATAATTTGGTTTCTTCGATTCATCAAAACTTGTTAGCGTGTTTATTTATTAATATATCGGTTTTGGATTGTTTCTTTTAGCTAAAAATTTAGTTACGTAAAATATCAAATGTTTAAATGCAATTTTTGTACTTCTATTTAAAAATCGGACAATTTTTAGGTAGTGAAAAATCGGACAATTTTGATCTCACAATTATCTTTTCTTTATCAGAATAAAGGTGAAGTAATATGTTTTAAATAACATGGTACATGACCAGATGATGAAAAATATCAACATTGATGAACTTGTAAAAAGCTCCCTTTAAAAAATAATATAAAACATGTCATATCCAAGGTTTTAAAAAACGGTAACGGTTGCGGTCGCGGTCACGTCAAGGTTTACACGGTTTTGGACTGTTGCGGACGCTGCGTTACTGATTGCGGTCATCGCGGTGTGATTTAATCACGATGTTGCACAAAGGCACAAATCTTATTAAAAATATGCATACTAGTATCATATAATGAGTCAATGGGGTACATCCCAAAAAGTCAATAAAATAGTGGAATTAATTAGTCTGAGATTCCATCACCTAACCCAACTACGGCCACTTCACCTTGTTCTTTCCAGGTTCTTCTTTCTCACAAAACAGAAGCAAGCAAGTAGCAACCATGGATTCACAAACCGAAAATCTTATCTCTAAATTCCAAAGTCTCACACACAGATTTACACACAGGCACAATCATCTCAATTTAAAGTCTCAATCTTTCCCCTCTAAAATATCATCTCATCTCTACTCTGTTACCAATGTACCGAACAACACCCAAATTAATTAAGAGTGAGTGAAATTTCTTAGAGGAGGTAATGTAGTTTGAAGAGGAAGCAATGTAGATTGAGTAATGAAGCTGAAAAGAAGAAACATATGTGAAGTTCTTGCATAATTAACGATGTTTCGCGGCCGAAATGGCGGGTTTCGCGGCCGTAACGATGTTTCACGACTGTAACGGTGATACGTAATGGCGTTTGAGTGTGATTTTTCCTCTCAACGTTAAAACGGCAAATAACGGTACCACTGGCTGCCTATACCGTTTTCTAACAGTCGATATCGCGGTATCGTTCCTGTATTTAAAACCTTGGTCATATCACCTTAAATTAAACCAAATATTTGATGGAGAGGCTAAAATTGTCACATTTTAAAATAGGGGGACCGATTCTATAGAATGGTAAAAGCATGAGATCAATTTCCATTCAGTACAATTATGATGCATGATCTGTAATAATATTTTTGTACAATTTTAGTTTCAATGCACTTAGACTTAACAATTTGTTTGTAAATTTTTTAATTGATATTTAAAACCTTTTTTTATATATTATTTTAAATTGTTCTTTAAATAAAAAACGTTTTTTTAAATTAATTTAATTTTTAATCATTTTCGTAATTAATTTAAAAAATATTTTTTTTGAATAAAAAACGTTTTTTAATTTTTTTTTTAAATTACAATTTCACAAGGGCAATCCCCTCGCTTAGTCCCTTGCAAAAATTGTGTCAGGGACAACAGTGCACTAATGCAGTAGCGCATCAAATGACAATTGTGTTAGAACTATTGACAGGAGTGAAAACATGAGTTAAACAAGGGGTCCTGCGAAGGCTTCTGCCAAGGACTCGCCCACTCACAAATTTCCAAATGGGTTAAACCCCTGGCAATTTATCTACGATAACCTATTTTGCATAGGATTCAGGCCCTGGGGAAACCCTTGTTGCACATTCGTTTCTCAGGGCTTTATGCCCTTTTCCCTGAGATTTCACCCCTAGCAAATATCCATATTTCTTGTAGTGAAATAAAATTGAAATTGAGTTTCTCGGTTATGGAATAAATTTGTCTGCCTATTAAACTAAAGAAAAAACTAATAAGTAAGAATGTTTTTCTTAACAAAACTGATTAATTTAAAGTTTCAATTATTTTTTATATTGTCAAGTACGAATGTTTTCATGTCAAGTTAGTCTTTTATGTTTCAAAAGTTCAATAATCTTAGACGAAACTTAATTTTTATCTATGCATGTTGTCAAAAATCTTACTTAACCAATTGAAAATATATATTACGTCTCAATTCATTAATGTTTGACGATGGGGAAGCTGAATGAGGTCGATTTATTATCCTCTTTGATAAGCAATCAATTAGGACAGTCTTGAAAACAGACAAAGAACTTGACCCTAACCATTTATGATCATCTTTAGTAAGTGATCAATTAGAACAATCTTGAAAATAGACATAGAACTTAACTCTAACTGCGACCTGCCGGTAGAACCAACACTACAAAGTTCTTGACTCAAGAACAAAGGAGAAGTTTTGACATTATAGAAAAACTCTCAAATTGATTAAGCTTTAATTCTAATTTGAGTAGTACACGAGTTTCTTATTTATGGCCTAAGTGATAGAATTTTAGCAAGGGTATTAAAAATGCATCGAAGTAATAAAATTTATAAGATTCGTCTCCAAAAGGACTTTTTCAATTTCTACTCGGCAAAGGCATTACCATTAAAGATGTATTAAAATGGGGGGTTGCACAAGACAATTGAGTTGGTTTGAACTGCATAAATTAAATAAAAGCTTGTAAAAATATTGGTCAAGATAATTGGAAAAATAGATCAGGTCGTTCGAATCATCTTGTTATTTGTGTTTGATAAACTACACCTATCCCTATTTTTAAGATGATTAACAAAATTACCTCTAATCAATCCCTTGAGTAAGAGTTCTCTTCAAAAATTACAGTTCCTTAATTCCTTAGGCGAACTAGTATTCTCGAAAGGTTTTTCCGAACGTCAATTTATTATCACAATTAAACCGTCATGCATTGCTAGACTGACTCATTTAATTGAACAGGTAAATTAGATCCAAGTTTAAAAGCTATGGTCAACAGTCATTAAATCTTTGAAATTGATTTATATATGATCAATATATAAAAAGGCATTGCACACAAATTAATCTGAATAAAACTAGATTTGCCTACATGATTCAAACAAATCAAACAAGATTGATCTCCAGACCTAATCATTATGAACTTAACTACTCGTAATTGAAATTAAAATCACTAGATTCAAAGAAAGATTCATTAAATACACAAGGATCAACTATTAGTTTGATGGAAAGCTACGTCTCCGATCTTCAGCTAAAAAATCCACTTTCAAATCTCAAAATTTCAAAACCCTTTCTTAGAAAACAAGTTTAACTTTTATAGGCAAGGTTCTGGGCGGCTCAAATCGTGTCACGGTCACTAAAATTGTGACGCAATTCCTTCATTGATTTTAAATTTACATTTAGGCGCCCCTCCAAATCGTGTCACGATTCACAGACTGTGTCACGATTCTTGACCATGTCACAATGCCAAAAATCGCTACACGATGCTGTTAACTCCTTTACCATGTAAAATAATTACTTTCTTCACTTTAGGCTGTCTAAGAACACTAAAACTTGACTAAAACATCAAATCAACTTATGGAAAAATATGTAATGACAACTTGTCATCACAACCCTAAACTTGGACCATTCCTTGTCCTCAAGGAATTTATTTGTAAATTGACAAATTACAGTAAAATAACAATTTCCTCACCAAGTGGTAGTATCAAAAGTTCATCTCCTTGTTAGCCAATTAATGAGTCAGCTTGCTGAACTAACATCTAAATATCACAACTTCACGCAACAATTTTTTACTAGGGTTTTCCACAATCAACATGAAGGTCTACATATTATCATAGGCTTGAAAATTTCCTTAATGTCAATCAAAGTCAATGTCAAATACACACTTCAAAGTCTTTTAAGTTTATAACGAAGCTTAAGTGAAGGTGAGATAATATTTGAGAAAGTAAACTTAATCAAACAATTGGAGTTTAACATTCTTACATTGTTGAAAAATATGAACAATCCAACCCTATCACCCTTTAAGAACAACACAAGAGTACTAGAGAACTATTTATGAACATGAGACATCTTTGTATATTGATTGCCTCTATTTCTTAAAAAAAAAGTATACATAATTTTCCGTGTAAACTGATCTTAGATGATTCAGTTCACTTTTCTCTCACATTTTTTCTAGTTCTCTTGTACCCTTACCCCAAACTTAAATGACTATTAATTCCAAAATAAACTACAAATTATTATTCCGCAAACAACTTACATATCCTTTCTCCAACACAAACAATTGGGTCAATTCAACTTATGGTTTCTGAGCTTGGAAAGTAGTTTGTCACCAAACAAAAAGTTATAATCCTATAGGCTAAAATTGGCTTTACAAAGGAATATATAAAAAAAATCATATAGGCTGAAAAAGGCAGGTACCAAGCACTTTGTCTTATTGTGTATATGACATAATCAATCAACAATAAAGAAATATCATAAATTCTAGAAATGCAGTTACATGGAACACTCATTTATGTATGGAACACTCATTTATGTAAAATTTGGCTTTGGACCTTACAAGTTTAGATTTATGGAAGTTGTGGCTACTTACATACACAATGTCGTACACTTCTCCGTTGATATGCAATTCAAACCTCTACCTCCTTATGTACTTTTGATATACCCCTTAGTCAAATACTTGTTACTAAACTAGTATCACTCTCTTTGTCATTAGAAAGTATAACCCTACTTTTCTCACTATCATTGAAACTCATGTTCCTTTCTATGCACAAGTTTTTCGGCCCATGACGTCCAAAAATAGAATTATGCTCTTCTTCCATCACGTTTTGCTCGTTCCCAATCAAACTTTCGAAAATACCTCTACGTAAGTTAACTTACGCTACGTGACTTAAGTCACGTTAAGAACACACTAAATTCCAACATGAGTTAACTCACATTGGTTTTCATATACTTCATTTCATACGCACCTATGTCATCTTAATTGTCTTTAATTGCTTGCACCAATGTTCAATGTTCACCTCAAGACGTAACTATTTGACCCTTCAATTTGAATAGTTTTATTACATTTGCCAAAGTTGAATCTATCATGCTTAGTTGATAATTTTACTTTTCCACAACTTTGTCTTAATATGAAATCCTGTGGCACTTATCTCACCCTTTAATTATTGGAATGTGTAAAACAGAAGGGATAGATGACACGGCACATCAAAGTAATTTTTTTTTATGAGAACAAGGTAAACATAGGAGAGAATAAAAGGATGAAAAATGAAATGAAGTGTATGAAAAACTCATGTTGGGGTTCAGTGTGTGTTCTCAGCGTGATTCAAATCACGCAGCGTGAGTTAACTCACATTGTATTAACACCTGCATGAGTTAACTCATGTATGAGTATTTTCAGAAGTTTGGTTGAGAACGAGCAAAACGTAATAGGAGAAGAGCAGAATTCCTAAAAATATGGATTAATGGGCCAATCTTTAGCCCAACCAATTTGTTGCAACTTTACATGTAACGAGTGGTATTTGTCCTTGACAATTGCTCTTTGGGTACCCAAATATTGCTCTCAGACATCCACCAAACTGCGATTAACTTCCGTTCGATACTTTTGAAATTGTTGAGACACTTTTTTAAATCGGTTCATCCGATTTAAAAAGTGTTCCGAATAAATTTCCTTATCATCTAATGAACAATTACCTTTGTCTTTTCACTGTATCCAAAAATGACACAGCATGTAACTTGGAAAATGTATACGTCCCGAGCGACCCTCCCCAAGTCACAAGCAAACTAGTCCGTTCATGACTATAAGCAAACTAGTCCCACATAACATCACATCATATATACAAACAAACAATCGACTTTATTGTTGCCAAAATGATTGTTTAGATTGTTGTATATTATTATAAGTTACTTTTCATGGGTTGTTTCCTTATAATTGTTTTTTATAAACACTCTAAAGATGTATCCACTCCGAGATAGAGATAGAAAATAGTTATTTATAACAGATTTAATAAATTTGATGATGCGATAGAAACTCTTACATAGTCATAACCTCAAATTAGAACTATTTAGACACACAAATTAAAAATATTTGCTTTTATATTTAATTTTTTTCTTATTCAAGTGTGTGTCTAAATATATTTTATTTTTATTTGCGATCAATTTAGACTTTCTCATAATAGAAAAAAGAGTTAGAGAGAAAATGAGACGCTGAATAAATGTAAATTTTTTTTTTACATTTAACTATCGATTGTTTTCTTTTAAACAATTTACAAGAAGTGAAAGGACAGATGCATTTTATTATGAATATGATTATGATGATTATGTGGATACTAGGCATGCACGTTAAAGGTATACGGAGCAATTTGACACGTGCTTCCCCATTTATTTTCATCTCCAAAAGAAAAATTAAAATATAAACTTGTCGAGTGAAAAGAATAAATAACAAATCTCTACAAATAAACTAATTATGTGTTTGGTTTCAATGGGATACCGTTTGTAAGACTAAGGAGGAATGTGATTTAGTGGATATAAATTTGAGCTATGAAGCCAATATACGTATATATGAGTTTGATACAATACATAATGCGAGATTTTTAAAATTAAGTTGATTAAGATACATTAGTTTTTTTCTTTTTCTTAAACACCTAATTTTGTATTAGTTATGATTTTAGTCCTCTATAAAAGAAACTATATGACAACTCTCTAAGTTTCTCCATTTTACAACTTTCTTTTTTATCATTCAAAATCAATCATTCAAGACAGTAAAAATAAGTGGGGTGTTTTGTTGAACAAGTTTCAGATTTATATGGAAAAAGGTATGATTTGAGATTAGTTTCTTGATCTTCTACTCTCTTAAATGATTGATTTTGAATGATCAAAATTGAAAGTTGCAAAAAAAGAAAAACTTAGGGGGTTGAAATGTCTTTTTTAAATAGGAGTGAAAATCGCAACTAGTGCAAAGTTAGGAGGTCAAAATGCATTTTCACTCTTCATTATATATAATTATAAAGACAATAATTTATAAAAAAAAACTTGTGATCAAAATAGAAAATATATAGAAAAATTTATAAAAAAAAAAAAAAAAACTTGTGATCAAAATAGAAAATATATAAAAAAAAGTTGTAATTTTATTACAAGGTATTTAAAAAAAAGATATTTGATTAACATTATAATGTTCGAAAGAACCTTAAAAATAGGGGTTATAATAGATAATTATACATGATTTTATTCCTATCTTCATGAGAACTTTATTCCCACCATTTTCTTTGGGGAAATTTTTCTATTCCCAAAAACATCTTATACCCGGAAATAAAATTTAATAAACTTATAACAAATATAAACAGATATATTTTTATAATTTTATTCTTAGGAATCTGAAATTATAACTTGAAATAAACAACAACTTTTTGTAAAGAATTCAAAACAAATTCTCAAATATGATCTTTATGTAAACACGGGGACATTCCTGTGGCTAATTATGGTAACTACGTGGCTAGGTGTGACAATAAATACATGACATGCACACTTATATCATAAATGCATCAAAATTTCAATTCAATAAAAAGTAAGAGATTGGCATGAACAATATCAAAGTAAACTCGGTTTCGTTCTGAATTTTCTGTGATGAAAAAGATCAGAAACTTTGTAAAGAATTTTCTGTGATTTTACCGAATTTACTGCGAGTCCAAGTTAGAAAACTATAGTAAACTAAATTTCATTCCGAATCTTCTAAAATTTGAGTTTATAGTCAAATCAAATCAGTTCGAAATTGATATCTAGACTACTACACAATTCGATCATTATTATAAGCAAAAATCAATATTTTATAAACATTCATTAAATGATGTATATCTATATATTAATTGAATGAATCAAAAATAATGATTGAAAAATGCTGTTGATCCAGACAAACACCCTCGTGAAACATCGCGAATTAATGCTATTGGTTTTTATAATCACCTCCATCCCCTGATTTCCGCTAACAACCTGCTTTCAATTTGACCAACCTTTAAAAATGGGACACGTGTATGTCGAGACACTTCGGGATGAAAGTGTTCGCTGCATATAGCAGTGTTCATAATGATTTTTTTTTTGCTTATAATAGTAAACAGACGGCCTATGAATTAACTCATGACTTTAACTACATTTTGTTTCGGATATCTAGAGAGTAGTATATACACCATCCTGTCACTATTATAAACAAAATTTTACATTTTAGATTCATTAATTAAATGATGTATGTAGTCTATAATAAAGACTATATATATCATTAATTGGATGAATGTAAAATGCAAAATTTTATTTATAATAGTGACCGGAGGATGTATGTGATTATATTGGAGTACATATCCGACATTTAATAAAGAAAAATATAAATGAATCAAAATAATATTATAAGAACCACTTATTAAACTAAAAAACTAAGGATCAAAACATTAAATGAATATATTGCATACGAAGAACGTATTACAGCCTCACAAATATTTCACAGCTTGTAATATAGAAGAGAAAGATAGAAAAAGTAGTGATGAATTTGAGACGTGTAACAACGGTATTCACATACAAAATTGTGTGCACTTTTTGGATGAAAATGATAAGTAGTATCACTCTCTTTGTCTTATCCATGCAACCTTCCCTTTAAAGCACATATAGCTAAAGAAAAGCCTCATGCCTTTGTTTGTCGGGCAAAAGCAAATGCATATGGAGAAGAGTAAGACTAGAGGTTTGAGAAAAGGTGCATGGACATATGAGGAAGACAAGCTACTCAAGGCTTGTATGCAGAAGTATGGTGAAGGAAAATGGCATTTAGTTCCACAAAGAGCAGGTATATATAATGAAAGTTGCTTATTGTACTGTATATTTGGCTTATGATTAATTAAACTGAATGATAACATAGAAGCAATGTAACTTATAATTCATTTTCTTTATGTATGTGAAATTACTTGTTACATGTACTTGCAGGATTAAATAGGTGCCGGAAAAGTTGTAGATTAAGGTGGTTAAATTATTTAAACCCCACCATCAATAGAGAAAGTTTTTCTGAGGATGAAGTTGATATGATTCTAAGGTTACACAAGCTCTTAGGGAACAGGTATGTATGCTGCCAAGGCCAAGTTATCATTTAATTAATTAATTTTTTTTGACAAATTATTAAATATTTTCATATAATTCAATTTTAGCTGTTAATATTATATTCTTAATATTATGTTTCCTTAAATATAAGTTAATTTGTTCATGAAGTGTAGGCTTAGTAGTATGACCAATATATAATGCCACTTTATTAATAATATTTCACTTGCTTAATTTTATAAAAAAAGTATGTGTCTTTTTTTTCCTTAAAAGGGACTAATTTTAAATTACTAGATAGTACATGCAACTATATTTTTTTTTTCTCCAAATAAACCTTTGATTAATACTACTAGTTAAGTGTCTTAGATCTAAGAGATATTCTTAAAAAAGGACAAGTATCTTATAACATGGGGAAGTCAATATTAAATGGATAAAGTTTAGCGGACACCATATATGATGTATACATTTTGAAATAAAGAGGAAAATAAAAGAAAAAAAGAGTGTGATGTGATTAATGTGATATGTTGATGATGTGATAAGAAGAGCGAGATAGAAATACAATAAAATATTAAATAAGTGTATAAAAAGTTGGAGTGTTCAATATCATTATTGATATTAAGTACATCAAGTTATAAAATAGTATTTCAAGATTTTTAAAAAAAAGAATGTTACCACTTAAAATACTCTCTTAGATCTTATTTACAAAAAATAATCAACTTTTTAAATTCATTGTTTAATTGATGTATTCGGTCTAGAATATTTACCAGATACATTAACTCTTCAATGAATTTAAAAAATCAATTATTTTTTTATAAGAATAATTTAATTTTATGAAGTAAGCATAATATTTTTATATTTTTATAGATGGTCATTGATTGCTGCAAGACTTCCGGGTAGAACAGCTAATGATGTGAAGAATTATTGGCACACACATTTGCGCAAGAAGATGGTTTCAAGAAAAGAAGAGAAGAAAGAAAATGAGAAGCCTAAAGAAAGCATGAAAACCCATGAAGTAATTAAACCTCAACCTCGAACTTTTTCATCTCATTCACCATGGTTGAATGGGAAATATAGTAATTTTGTTACACCAATAGTGACGGTTTCAACAAATGATAGTACTATTGCGAAAGATAGTGAAGTAGACACTATTCTACCAATTAATGTTGATGGAGATTGTGCTGCACAACCATATCTTGAAAATTCAACACTGTCTTCCATGTGGTGGGAGAGTTTGTTGAACGTGAGCAATGACAAAATTGGATCATGCTCTTTACTATTACCAGAGGAATATTCCAAATTAAATGTTGAGAACTTTCTCACTGAAGGACCCAGTACTGTCGGTGATTGCTTCTGGGATTCTACCATTTGTGAATTTGACTCTCTTTTAGATGATATCTTAAATTAGGATTTGAATTTCTTTGTGTGAAGTAGCAGCAACATCGTTAAATCCAAATTCAAAATATTTTGCCGTAGATTTAACGGTGTTGCCGCCACTGCATAGGGTCAAACATACATCTAATTAATGTCAGTAAGAGGTGCAAATTTATCAATAAGTTTAGTTTTAAATTTCTTTGTTGCTACATGCACACAACAAGTTTTAACTTTTTACCCTATTTTTTTTGTAATTTATTCTTGTTTTAATAAGTTGAAAAATTAAATTATGAAAAGTACTATGTTTTATTGTGGACTTATGGTGTTATTAGTACGAAGTTTCCCTCTTCCAATCAAATTTTTTTCATACACAAAAGTCAATGATCGAACTTATGACCACTTTTTTAAAGGATCGAAATTTCATACCACTTGAATCATTTAATTTTTTCTTGTTGGTAATTTATATATATTAAAACTATATTGAGGAAATATTAAATACAAAAAAGTGAGACTATCTAATGTAGATCCGATCGGACGGAGGAACACAATTTTAATAATGAGAAAAACAACAATTAACATTTTGCCTTGCCGAACTTGATAATGTAAGCTTGTGACTTAAGTAGGGGTATTAAAATGTCGGAAGATCCGTTGATGTGTGCTAAAAAAAAAATCTGGCCTTAATTAAAATAAGACTATCAGAGTCATCTGTAATTTTTTTCTACCAAACAAAAATAAAAGACTATCGTTATAATCTTCACCAATAAAAACACTCTAATACAATAAAACACATATATAAGCTAATTAATATACTTTTTTTTTTTTTTTTTTTGTGGTGGTGAAACATTTACATGCTGTGTTAACATGTTAAATAACTATGCTAATTAATATGCTTGTTGTAAGAGAAATATGAGACATATATCACGCCACGTTTGGAAAAGAGCGTGTGGAAATACATAGCAGGTCAAGGTGCAAAATTGAAAGAACGTATGATAAGGACAGTGCCAGCTTAACGATCCGGTATGTGTTCCTTAAGTCGGCAGCAGAGAGGCTTGCCGGAGTATGTGTTAGCTGTGCAAAGGGAGTGTGTGTCTCCTTTTTCAAACAACACATCTGCAGTAAGGCTCGGGGAGTTTTTCGAAGGAGTCCAGAAGGTAGATTGGTTGTTCAACAGATTGCAGTCGATCGGTTTAAATGGGGGATGCAAGCTTCGCATCAATGTGACCAAATTCGGCAGAGAACCATTAAAGCAGAGACTATTCCGGATCCGAGGATACATGACAGTGAGACCTTAGGTCAAAAATTGGGGTATGACAATAGTGTTTGGTGGTCCAAATGAATAAGTATGCTGGAACGACGCTCATCAAAGGTGAGGCCGTCTTAGAGAACGACTTGGTTGATGTGTTGGGATTATCGATGCATCTTTAGAAAGTTGTAAATTTGATAAAGCTTGTATGCTCCTTTGGCGAAGTTCTTTATGTGGAAGAACTCATTATGGCTAGCGGGAGATTTGAAAGAGGTAGAATGCGAGTTTTGATCCCAATCATATTAATGACGAGTTTTAACCCCAATCACATTAATGACAGAGGCTAGATGGAGATTTGACAAAGGTAGAGTGACGAGGTTTTAGAGTGAGTTTCACATGGTTTGGAAAAGGATTTGAAATATTTGGTTTTGAGTCGTTGTATTTATCTTTCTTCCATAATCGGCGAGACAACTCAATAGATGTTTTGATTCTTTTTTGGTATAGGTCATGGAGTTAAGCCAACCAAGACATCTCGTGAAAGTTATGGAAGCAAGAAGATCAAGTGCAATGAAGTTATTGAAGTCCAAATAACTTGGGGAATTTATGCTCGAAGCTCATATCAAGGATGAAAAGCACATGCGCCCCAGGAAAAAGTCCATGTGCCCCACACATGTGTAGTGCGAAAAATTGCCTATTTAAGAGCATGTTTCACCCATAAGTTTTCATTCAAAATCCTAACGGCTCGGAGACTTAGTGGTGCGACTATAGCAACCAAAACATGTGTTTTTCAACCATTTTCTCTTGTTTATGTGTATGTTCACTTTTATTTTCTCTTTGATGATGTAATTAGTTTCCAAGAGTAACTAAACACTTAAATTATGATATCAAGATGAAAATATTTTGAATCGTTGGAAACATGCGATTATTATTGTCCTTTTGTTTATGCAATTGAATTGTGCTTATTTAATATATCGTGTTCTTAATGATTTACAATTTCTGCTCACGTTCGAATTGAATCTAGGTTTTGAATCATTATTAGCTTTATGTTTTATAATCGGATCTAGATATAATAGTTAGGCTTAATTACAGTTTTAACCCTCTAAGTATCAGAAAGCTGTGATTTTGGCCCCATAACAAAAACAATAACAACCGAGCCCCCTATGTTTAGCCCTTTTGTAGTTTTGGACCCATGCCAATTTTGACTCAATCAACGCACACGTGGACGCCACGTGAGTATATTTTAATTTTTTTTATAATTTTTTTAATTATTATTTTTTAATTTTTTGTGTTTTGTTTATTTTAAAATAAATAAAAATAATTATTTTTATTTATTTTTAAATTAAAAATATATTTTTTAATTTTTTAATTAACACATTTACACGTGGCATTTTTATTTTTTAAAAATTAAAAAATATACATGTGGCGTCCACATGTGCGTTTCCTGTGTCAAAATTGAGATGTGGGGGCCAAAACTGAAAAAGAGGCTAACACATAGGGGGCTCGTTTGTTATTGTTTTTGTCAGGGAGCCTAAATCGCAACTTTCTGATACTTTAGGAGCCAAATCTCTAATTAAGCCTAATAATACAAGGATGATTTTCCGAGAAATCGGAAGTTGTCCTTGTATGAGTTTGTATGATGCTCTTTAACGCTTATGATGATATAAGTCTTTTACTAACTCTAGGGAGAAATATTACATAACATGATATTGAGCTATAATAAGGATAATTCTACTTTGTTAGGCGTCGTCAGCATAAACCTCAAATTGTATATGAACTAGGAACATGATTTACCTAACAAGGAGGTAGATGGGTTCAGGGAATTGTTATCATTTTCATCATTTTGATTCACTTCATCTTTATTTTCTTTGCAGACAACAATGATTTTTATGCAAATCCCCCAATTTTTTGTTTTTCATTAAGTTTAGTTTGATTTCCTCGTCAAAAAAAAAAATCCTTGTGGAGGTGATTAACTTACAACTTTATTACTTAAAATGATTTGATGCACTTATCGAATTTGTCATCAAGTTTTTGACCCTGTTGCCGAATATTGTTGATAATTTCAACGAGGAAATTGCCCTTACGCAATTTACTTTTCTGTTTTTAACATAAAAAAAATTAAAATTAAAAGTTGTGCTCTTTATATCTTATGAACTGCAGTTTACTACTGAGAAGTTTCAATCAGTTTTGTAGCAATGTGAGATATCTGACCGCTTATTGATACCGAAGAAATAAATAACCTTTTGCTATCAAGAATGGATGATATCTTACCATTTAAAAGATTTGGATGATTTAAAATTAAAGGTTAGATGTGATATTTGTGGGAGGAATTGTCATATTAATTATTGTGAAGAGCTTTACATATAGGTGGAAGAGCAAAAAGTGAACTACATTGAACTAGAATTTTTTTATGAATTATTGAGGTCTAATTAAGTTTCATTTGATAGATATGAATTTCATTGTGATAATCTTGTTAGGGAAGCATATGAGTGTCAGAAGAAGTTGGTTGAGATGGAGATCGAATGTTATGCCATTGTGGTAGAAGAAGAAAATTTGAAAAAGACTCAACCACTATTGATTAGAAGGAAGATTCATTTCAGCAAGAGTTTTATTATCTCTAAAAGGGAATACCACATATTCAACAAGACAACTAAATGGAGCATGGGAACGACCGCTTCTCTATGCAAAGTTCATGAAATTCCTACTAAACAAGAGGAAAAAGAATGACAACGTGTCCTTCCTTTCATATTAGAGCAAGGTAGAAGGATGACATTAAAGATGCGCTTCTTAGGCAACTCATGAGTTTTAGTATTTCTTTAAATTTAAGTGATTTTTGTTTATTTGAGTCTTACACATACCCCATGTGAATGTGATGACTTGTTATTTGCTAATTTTTGTTTTTGCCTGTTATTTGCTAATTTTTGTTGTTGACTTGTTATTTGCTACATTGAACTAGAAAGTTTTTTGTAACACCAACGGAAAAGACTAGCTTACTTTTAGAAGTTCGAAAGAGTTGTGACTGAGGGGCATGTGGCGGAATAGACATCCATCAAATTATCATCTCTTTTTCTATATTGCGTAATCAGTGATATTTTAAGCCTAGATATAGTCCACTTTTACCATGTTGTTATTTTGTATGAGAAATGCTAGCAACACACCTTCTAACACATATTTTTCAACACATTCTCTTTGATTGGTTAAAATTCACATGGGACCCACCAAATTTATATGGGACCCACATGATTTGGTGGGACCCATGTGAATTTTAACCAATCAAAGAGAGTGTTGAAAAGTGTGTGTTAGAAGGTGTGTTGCTAGCATTTCTCTATTTTGTATATGAGTGTTCATGTTTTAACGTTTATTTTATACAACTTGCATTGCTTCTCCATAGTATATTGGCTGTATCAATATATATCTAAGGCACATTTGGTACTCTAAGCCTTTTCAAGCTACCTTAATTATAGTTTCTCTTTCGCTAACCCACTTTGAGCCTCCGAGCGATTTCTTTATTTCGATGACGAACCATACTAGAAGTTTTTGGATATAAAATGTTTACATATGTTTGATTATTTGGATTTAGATATAAGTATAAGTTTACCTTGTATTGGTTTCAAAATAAGTTTGAGGTTGCTTTTTAAAATTAAAAACATCTTTATTTTGGGATGGGGTGCTAGTATATCTTGCAATAACTAGAAAAACAAGAGCCAATAATTCAAAAATTTGGTATCTTTAAGAAGAAAAAGATATCTAACTTCTCTTCTTTTTAGTCTAATTTTTCAAAAATATACCACCATTAACGTAAGCCATGTTACAACCATGAAAGACTTCTAAAGTGTGTATGTTTATATTGACTTTGAATGACCATTTAGAATTTCTTCAAGCTTTTTGTAAATTCGCATTAACATGTTGAAAGAGAACAAGGAACTGAGTGTGGTTAAGAGTATTTACTATTTTCTCTAAGTCTTCTATGATTGAATTCCTAGAGAAAGAAAATGGAAAGTTAGTCGGAATTGAGAAAGAAAGAGGATCTGAGTACCATGTCGAAAAGATATGTTACTATATTGATTGCAAATTTTAATGTATGGTTATTTTGTAACTTGAGAATAAGAAACAATTTAAGTTTGGGGTTATGATGAATTCTCATCATGGTGCCCTATTCGAGGATCTAAACCCATATTAGCATGTAGCCACTAGACTTGTCTAATGCACCACGCAGCTACAACTTCCAATCCAAAGTTGCAAACCTTAGCATGAACTTCACCAAAATGCTCAATTTGTCGATTCAACTAAACACTAGCAAGCATAAAATATTCCTATTGCAAAAAAAATCATGAAAAATTAATTAAATCATAAAACAATTAAATAGACATAGCTAAATATGGAATACATCATGCAATCACTCAAAGAATCACTTAAATTAGGGATACAACTAAATGCATCAACCAAGATTTTTGTAGGTTATCAACTATTTAGTTGGCATGCATTTGATCAATTTAGAAACATTAACTATGTGGTGTTTGATAACGATGATTGCTTAAGTCGTACACCTTTGGATATATATTATGGTAAAATTATTTGCATGGTCGTGGATAAAAGCCAAAGCTAATGATTTTTCATATGACTTCTATCAATGGAGCACTCAACCATCTATATTTTTAGGTGTTGTTTTATATGTAATATGATTATTAGTTGTGTGTGTGTGAGCGCGTGTTTGACATACATAAGGGGAGCTTTTATGATAAGCTCGTAAATTAAGGTGTACCGATACATTTGTTTTCTAAATCAATAAATTAATTAACGACCATTTTTATGAAACAAAGAACTATTTCTTGACTTTTATATTTCAGAAAATATAATCTCATAAGATAAAACATCATTTAATTGGTTATAAGAATCATACAATTTTTTTTACATTTTATCGTTAAGAATAATCAAGATTAATTATTATGAGTAATAAATATTTAAAAAGTTAAATTTTGCTTGGTGACACTTTTGATAAAATATGAATTAGTTATTATAATTATAAATGATAAAAAAAATCATTAAACTCAAATTTATTAACCGAATACTAGTACCCTTAAATTTGAGTGTCTATAGAAATTGCGGTAAGAACATGAAGACACATATAAATTTGAGTGTCTATATAACTTTCGCTCGTAAGGTTATATAAACTAGCCTAATTTGTTTCCCTTCCATGATGTTTTTTTTTTTTT
>Ga0315913_1001722_pt1 | contig 24710 bp, 15 predicted proteins | sample MpolsnodulesMG_FD_207736 | JGI IMG/M metagenome (GOLD analysis project Ga0315913, IMG submission 207736) | Medicago polymorpha root nodule microbial communities from Los Angeles, California, United States - small nodules | ecosystem: Host-associated > Plants > Roots > Nodule | place: USA...
ATATATATATCAAGAAGTACCAACTTTTTTATTTTTTGAGGAGTTGGTCTTTTGTAAGAATACTTTTTTTGGTGGTATATGGTAAAATTCTGATTTCTTTGAATATTACATTTTGTTTAAATTATTTTATTTATAACTTTCCTCTTATTTGCATAATCAAAGAGAAATAAATGCTTTATCAAAGAAACAAAATGACAAAATCAAAAAGTTAGATTATAATTTAATTTAGTCAAAAAAACAAAGGGAATGGTATTTTAATTTAATCGAAAAATACAATTCTAACATGGAATTATATTTCAACTTGCAATTTGATATCAAGAATATTTGATAGTCTTGTAGCTCAATCAAAATCAGTTTTGAAATTTCTGTTCTCAACAATTCTTCAAAACCCCATAACCAGAAGAACAACACTACCATCACAATCTCAGTCTTTGAGGTGGTGGTAGCTACAATGATTGGACGCAGAGAAAGAGAAGGACCCTTAATGCGAAACAATCCTCATTCTCTACGCAAATCAAGGATCGTTACCGCTGTAGTAATTGGAGTTCTTATTGGATGCATCTTAGCTTTCTTTTTTCCTAATGGCTTCTTTGTTTCTCAATCTATTGTATCAAATCGTCGCATCCATGTTGTTGGATCCAAAACCCAGGTTTTTTTTGCTTATGAGTTTACTGTTTTTGTTGTGTTTTGTGTAATTGTGTGTATGTGTATGTGTTTGATTTTGATGCGTTTACTAATTGTGGGTCATTGTGGAATTGTTTTGATCTTAATGATTTTCGTTGACTCAAAAGTTTAGAATTTGATAGTCATTTACTAAGTTTCAGAATTATAGAACTGTGGGATAAAAGTGACTATAGTTTTGAATCTATAGTTCAATGTGGCCATGTTGCCTACATTTGTTTATATTGGAGATTTGGGGTGTTAGATATGGTTGATATTGTTAAGTTCTCACACATGCTTAAGTTAAGAGGTTTATAGGCTATGTACCATAAGTTAAGAGGTCAATGATCCATAATAGGAGATTTGGGTTGAATCTATAGAATTGTGTGATAAAAGTGGCCATTTTTCCTACATTTGTTTAAATTGGAGATTTGGGCTGTTCGATGTGGTTGATATTGTTAAGTTCTTACACATGCTTAAGTTAAGAGGTTTATAGGCTATGTAGCATCGACACTTCAGATTAAAAGTGAAGAGTAATGATATTTGTACAACCATTTTGCGACAACTTTTGGGACAACCTTATTCTTCTCTCTTCTTATTGATCAAAAGCAATAGAGATAGAAAGATGAAGAGATAGATTAAAAACACAATGAGAGTATGAGAGAGAGTTGTCCAAAAGTTGTACCAAAATGGTTGTACAAATATCATTTCTCAAAAGTTTACGAGTGTAGGATACTTGTCTTTCGACACTGAGACTTGCGGTTACATATTGTTGGGTATGGTTCATAGTTTATCGATAAGTGGGTAGGTCGCTCAAACGGGTGGGTATGTTTCATAGGTGATATTGTAAATTGAGCCATAGTATTTAAACCCTAAGCTTGAATGATAGAAAGGTACTGCAGCTGCTATGCAATCAAGAGACATAGGGGTGCAATTGGCCAAATCCGATGATCAAATCTCTCCAGTTATTTGTTTTCATTTTTTCATTTATGTTTTCTTTTGAGCCGACCCCACTTAGTGGGATAAGGCTTGGTTGTTGCCGTTGTATCTGTTTTCTTTTGAAATGGGGTTGCTATTCACTCTAACAAATATAATAACTTCTATTTTCTCAAATTATTATTGGTGGCATTGGTGCTACCTGTGAAAGTCGGTATCGTGTCCAATGTATGTGTTAGGGCTTAATAGTTTATGAGTGGTGTTCGTGAATAATACGTAAAAGCTAGCTTTTGCCTTGACTTGTATAGGCAAACATTTGTTTTTGTTTCACTGTTTTTGGTTTACAGTATGAGGTATTGTTCTACGAAAGATGAATAACAGACATAGTTTTTATCATGAATTTTTTTGGCAGGAAAATTCAGCTGAATGTGAATCCTCAGATAGAGTCAACATGTTAAAATCAGAGTTTGTGGCAGTATCAGATAAAAATGCTGAGCTGAAAAAACAAGTGAGGGAGTTGACCGAAAGGCTTCGGCTTGCAGAGCAAGGGAAAGACCAGGCTCAAAAACAGTTTCTTGCATTAGGTAAACAAGAAAAAGCCGGACCTTTTGGTACTGTCAAGGGATTAAGAACCAATCCTACTGTTGTTCCTGATGAATCTGTGAACCCGAGACTGGCAAAGATATTGGAGAAAATCGCAGTTAAAAGAGAGATCATAGTTGCACTTGCAAATTCCAATGTGAAGGAGATGCTTGAGGTCTGGTTCACCAATATCAAGAGAGTTGGTATATCTAATTATCTAGTTGTTGCTTTAGATGATGAGATTTCGAAGTTTTGCGAATCGAATCAAGTCCCATTTTACAAAAGAGACCCGGATGATGGTATTGACACTATTGGAAAACAAGGAGGGAACCATGCTGTCTCCGGGCTTAAATTTCGTATTCTAAGAGAATTTTTGCAGTTGGGATATGGTGTTCTCTTATCAGATGTTGACATTGTATATTTGCAGAATCCTTTTGATCATCTATACCGTGATTCAGATGTCGAGTCCATGAGCGATGGCCATAATAACATGACAGCTTACGGCTATAACGATGTCTTCGACGAACCTGCAATGGGTTGGGCTCGATACGCTCATACCATGAGGATATGGGTTTACAATTCCGGTTTCTTCTATATCAGACCAACCATTCCTTCAATTGAGCTTTTGGACCGTGTCGCGACACGGCTTTCCAAGGAGGTTGCATGGGACCAAGCCGTTTTCAACGAGGAACTCTTTTATCCGTCACACCCTGGTTATGAAGGGCTTCATGCTGCTAGAAGAACTATGGATATGTATCTCTTTATGAACAGCAAAGTTCTTTTCAAGACAGTGAGGAACGATGCTAACCTCAGTAAATTGAAACCGGTAATTATTCACGTGAATTACCACCCTGATAAGCTTCCGCGAATGAAAGCAGTTGTCGAATATTATGTCAATGGGAAACAAGATGCTCTCAAACCTTTCCCTGATGGCTCAGATTGGTAACCTTATTTCAGTGTCTTAGTTGTTCAAAACAGTTTCACAGTACATTTCATTAGTGATAATGCATAGGTGTAGGTAAAAAGAAGATATCATTTTATGAACAATTTGAATTATGCTTTTACCCTCATTTTGAGACTCCAAGTTTTTCCCCTTTCCCTCTTTGTTTATTTTCTGTGTGGTTTTTTGGTACTTGATCTAAGCTGGTCTTAGTCTTACATAAGAATTCTTCTGTAACATTTGTTGTATGCTAATATAAATTTAAATATTTTACTGTTTTTATCTCATCCATACATACTGTTAGCAAGCTTATGTGCAATGTTAGGGGGTTTGGAACTTTGGGCAAAGGCATTGGAAAATACATAAACTCAGACACATTTGTAAACAAAGTATTCGACTGTGTTCTTTAGAATCAAATTTTATCTCCTCCAAAACTAAAACCAAACATATCCTCTTCAGCCTTTTAAGCTACACTTTAGTCGTATGATTTGACCAACTTAGTTGCAGAATACTTCAATCAAACTTATAAGATTTTTTTCAAGATTTAAATCCAGATCAAAAAGAACAACCCCCAACCGTTATTACCGTTAGAAGAGCAACTCAATTTCCATTACTCTCTGAACTAATGGACATTTGTGAGTGACACACACAATACTAATTTGAAGAGAATTGAAATAAAGTATCAATGTTATATTAAAATACACTTATTTTGGAATACTTTTCTTCACATTGTGTGTTTTTTATGAAGATTATTTTGTAAAAAATTGCTTTAGAAGTAGTTAAGAGTCTAATGGGATAAACTCAACATCATGCAACTATCTTCCACATTCGCTGTGAATATAAGTATTAAACGTCACTGGTGACACAAAGGTATGAAGAAAAAAATGAAGGCTTAGTTGACTAAATAATTAATTTTTCCAAGTCATACAAAAATAATAATCAAATTTGTTAGAAGGTTGTTCATTTGTATTTGTTCCAGGAATCATTCCCACCACTATGAGACCGGATGGAGTAGTTAGGTGTAACTTACCAATAATTGCAAAATAATATCGACATCCAACCTATATTATTATTATTTTTTTGAAATACTTCCAACCTATATAATAAATCCCCTAAAAGAAAAAACATATATAGAAATTATATAATATAATCATTTTATAAAAATGAATACTTTTTTTTAAGCTTAGTCTAATGTGTAAAAATAAATTAGATTTGTATCATGTACAAGTATGTTTTCTACTATTAGATCAATAAATCACATTTTATCACTTTTGATCCAATAATAACAATCTAATGGTTGAAACAAACTCGTACATCGTATTAAATTTTTCTTATTTGTTCATCGTATAATTAGTCCTTTTTTGATAAATGAAGTCAATAATTTTTAGATCCAATGATAGTTTGAACTACTTTAAAGCTACCATCAAATAGTTGAAAGCTACCATCATATGTTATGTATAGCGAATTGAACTAAACTTTTATGACATGAAAAATCAATTTTTGAATTTTGAACAAGAGATATACTCATATTTAGGATAAGATATTTCTTAAATATGATGATCTCAATAAAAAAAACTATAAAGGAAAAAAAATAAAGCTGGAAGCCGGCAAAGAAATTTTAATCTACTAATGTTAAGGTTCAAAGGCCACCTAACCTCTAAGTCAGTCCACACACCCATATTATATTTCTATTCTTTTTTAATTTCTTTATGTGTCCCTTAATTATCTGCATCGAGGTCTATTTTCTTTGAGAAAATGTTCTGTTTTTTTTTTTAAACAGTTAGTGGTTAGAAATTTACAGTAGATAAATGTGGTGTCTAAGAATAAATGTAATGTTTATACATCTCTATATTATGTAATTAAACTTACAGGGACAAATGTTGTGTTTTTGTTTTATTATTTTTACCTCTCATATTAAATTTTCAAATAAAAAACTAGCAAGAATAATGTAGCAGTATATATAATTTTTATGAAAATAATAAAACAGTATTTTTTAAGGCATAAAACAGTATTTTATTCATATTTAATAAAAGTAGAAAATAAAACTGTATTGAAAAATTTAATTTGATCAAGCAGACATAATAACAATAATAATACTGCCCCCTAAAAAAGTACTTCTAATAATAATAAGTAATTTTATAAAAAAAAAAAATCATATTTCCATGAACTTAACTCGGTTGATTTGAACATACATAATTAGTTGAATTTTTAGCCACAAATCTAATTGGCAAAAGAAAAAATAATATCCTAAAAAGATGCTCACACCACGTTGTGCTTTCGACTTTCATTCACAAATAAATAAATTAACAATATGAAGTTGTCTTTTTAATCCACAAGATAGCATGCCAGCGAATAAACCATTTGCTAATTCATTTTTATCTTAGTTAATTAAATTATTAAAATCAAAACAGCTCATATAAGTGAAGTCTAATCCAAGCACTTTCACGTTGCATTGTTTTCCACCCACCCACCTCTCTGTCTTTTTCCTTTTCTTTTTGTTTTTGTCATTACCATTACATAAAATTTAATCACATAATCCAAATTAACCTTCATAAATCCAACATTTGTTTTATAATACACTAATCAATATCTCTTTCATTCTTCTATCAATTTATATCTTGTTTAGCAAGAAAGACAAAGAAGAAACTAATCATTGCTTTATTTGTACAACATTTAGAAACTATATTACCAAAATACATTTGACCAATTGATATTTCACAATTTCAATGGGGAAAGGAAGAGGTTGCATACCAAGCAAGAAAAAAGCACCAACTACAGAAGAGAATGAACCTCTTAGTGTTGAAAGCCAAATTCCAGAAACTGAAGCAACAAGTAGAAGCATAGATGTAGCAACAACTGATGTAGCAACAACATCAGAAGCAGTGAAAAAGTTGAAAGTTTACATTGTTTTTTACTCAATGTATGGTCATGTGGAATCATTGGCAAGATCATTGAAAAAAGGGGTTGATTCTGTTGATGGTGTTGAAGGGTTTTTGTACCGTGTCGTAGAGACACTGCCAAAGGAAGTGTTGGAACTAATGAAAGCACCTGAGAAAGATGATGAGGTTCCTTTGATCTCTGCTGAGAATTTGGTGGAGGCTGATGGGTTGTTGTTTGGGTTTCCGACGAGGTTTGGTAGTATGGCGGCGCAGATGAAGGGACTTTTCGATTCCACGGGGCAATTGTGGAAGGAACAGAAGCTTGCTGGGGTTCCTGCTGGGTTTTTCGTTAGTACTGGTACTCAAGGTGGTGGCCAAGAAACTACAGCGTAAGAGGGTCTTTACTTTTTTTGTTTTCCTAAAGTTTTTATAATTTTCTTTGACGCAACTTCTAAAGTTTATATGATTATAATTTGATTGATTCTTCATAAGATTGAAAAAGTTGTTCTAAAGTAGCTTTTGCATAAATTGTTATATTGAGATTATACACATATTGATATCATGATCATTATTATTACTTGTTAGATTAGAATAAAATGTTATTACTATAGTGATAAGGTGATTTGGGAGGAGGAATATAGAAGTTGGAGTGATAAGGAAGTCACACATTTAACTCCTTCAACTAACAACAAAAAAATTGTTATTAGTCAAATGTTCTGGCCCAGGTGACAAGACAGGTTGAGCTTGTGGGTGAGAGGATGATCGTTTGATCTCCACAAAACAAACATGAGAGGAGCTTCCTAGAAGAAATCGGAAACCTAATAGCAATGGATCTTAACGGAGTCTTTGATACCATCTTAGAAATCGTGATTGTGTTTAACACAACCTCATAAAACCAGCATGTGAAATAAGAATTAACCACACTTAGAAACACATGTTCAGACCATCTTTTATCTGATGTGAGACTCTTTAACAAAGAGAACTAAAAGCTTTTTAAGTGTGATTAAACCTCAACTTTAGGATTAGTGTTATGGCGAACTCAAAGAGTCAAAGTTGAGAAATACTTATGTCATCTTAGAGTCGAAAACACTAATTATAGTTATTTAAAAAGAAAATAAAGTCGACTACTTTTTTTTCCCTTAAAAGTGAAAACTTGTTGCAAAATATTCTTTATTCTGTTGGAGACAATCAAACAATAAAAGTTCATCAAAACGAGAGTAAGTTTTGTACAATACCACATGTGCTTGTGGTTTGTGTCATGCCAACCAAATATTTGTGGCACTGAAGGAACTAATTAGTTGGGGGTAGGGGTCAATGGTAGGGTATGATTGAAGGACTTTTTTGGATTATAGAGGATTTTAATTTGTAGCAAAATTTCCACAAGCCAATGAATCAATATGTGGTAGGAATAAATAGATATTATTATGTGACTAGTAATAGTAATATGATTAATTTATGTAATTTCTATTGTAATGTAGCTGGACAGCAATAACACAATTAGTCCACCATGGAATGCTGTATGTTCCTATTGGATATACTTTTGGTGCTGGAATGTTTGAAATGGACTCAATTAGAGGTGGATCTCCATATGGTGCTGGAACCTATGCAGGAGATGGTTCAAGACAAGCAACTGAAGCTGAGCTGGCACTTGCTGAGTATCAAGGTAGATACATGGCTAATATAGTCAAGAAGTTAGGCCAGAAAAGCTAGTTTCTCTTGAAGAGCTAAAATGTTTTATTCAATTGTTATGATGATATTCAAATTGAAATCTTGTTGTGTTTATTGTTGGTGGTATAAGATTGGTAGGATCATGAACCTTGTCATTCATTTTCTTCTGGAGGGAAAAAAATGTACACTTTGTAAAGTTCATACTTTTGTGATCATGTGCACTTTATAATAAATTTATGAGTCAAGGTGTATTTCATGGGAGTTAATTGGTATTTTCAAAATGGATTCAGAGAAAAAGTTCTGTCTGCAACTTGCTCATCACTTATAGGATTCACAATCTGTATGCTGCTTAAGGCTTTTAATTGATGTTTATTCATAACAATAATCATATTCACAACATTTGGGTTTTTAAGGGATTCTGCAATTTCATTGTAATGTAATTGCGACAACATTAGCTTGAAACAAAGTCAACATGACATTTCTTAGGAAAATCAAGTACCGCTTACTCAAATATCAAATAATAGTACGAAATGACAACGCATGTTGGTCTAGTTGTTAAGGAGTTGACTCATATTACGCAGAAACATAAGTTCAACTTCGGTTGAACACAGGGACAGATGTATGTTCATCCATGTGTGGGCTTGTGCCTACACTAAATTTTTAGAAACTATTATTTTTAGTAGTATAATGCATCAATAGTTGACATTTTGACCACATGGCCCACACTTATCACAAATTATCTCTCTTTTGGCCCACACATATCATCCTATATCTCAAATTCTTTCTTGATAGTATGAATATTATCAAGAATTAGATGTGAAATCATGAGTTTAAAGTCTTCCGCTAGACCAACCCTCATCATTTAGCGCTCACATTCTACTATCCATTATAAAAGGTGCATCGTACTGGTTTGTTAAAAAAAATAAAAATGAAAACACTTGCATGTGTTATTTATTTAAATTCAAATAAATCTAAAAAATCTCTAAGCCCAAAAACCAACATTCCAAATGCCCATTCCTACATATACATTTATTTATTTTTTTATATTAAGAACTCAATGCTTTTCAAAAAGAGCAAATCCAAACCTAAAAATAAGTATATGACAATCTATAAGTTACACATTAATGTTTTGATCAAATCAAATATAGGCTTTGCTAAGGTTAACTCGGCTCGGTATATTCCCATCTCTATGCATACAAGGGGGAGCAACACTATTCATTTCTTAGCTAACAAAACTTAAGTTAGCTGCCTTATAAAGTGAGAGCTCTATTAAGTCTTTCAATGGTGAAATCCAATAAAATTGTCGTTAGATTTAATCACCTTATAAATTCGTTATTAAGAATGAAAATTAGAACATGTAAACATTTCAATGACAATCTTATCCCATTTTCCCAAGCTAAGTTATTGAAAGAGCGCAAATGTAACTTAGTTGGTAACTATGAACAACATTATTTGTAGGGATTGGAGTTCGAACTTTATATTCTCAATTTCTTTATACACTTTAGTGTGTGAATCTAACCATTATAGATGATTTGACAAAAAAAAAATACTAATGAAAGGGAGTATAATCTAAATTATAGAGTCTAATTAACAATTTTCCATGCATAGTGAATCAATCCATCCCAAGTCCAACAATAAACGGTCAAAAACTAAAAATAATAATTTTCAAGGGTCCAAAACCAAATTAACAAAAAAAAAACACCAACGAAAGAAGAAGAAGACTTTAACAACACCATAGACTCAGAAACAGAGTCACACTCTTACATTGCTCTCACAAAAATGGCGAAACTCATCATCTTTCTCTTCCTCACTCTCATTCCAATTCTATGCAATTCCTTCACCCCCGATAAACCTTCAGATCGACGCATCCTTGTCTTACTTGATGACTTCGCCATCAAATCTTCCCACTCTCTCTACTTCAAATCTCTTCAATCTCGTGGATTCGATCTCGATTTCAAGCTCGCTGATGACCCCAAAATCGCGCTTCAGAGATACGGACAGTATCTTTACGATGCATTAGTCTTGTTTTCCCCAACAATTGAACGTGAGTTTCGCAATTTTTTCAATTTCCCCCATTTTGAATTGTTTGTTAGATCTTGGTTTTTGGAACTTTTTTTGAAATGGGTCTTTAGGAAATGTTGATTTTAGCTTATGTATGTGTTAAATTTTCGATTTTTATGTAAATGGGTTTTTTGGGTTGTGATGTGTAGGTTTTGGAGGATCAATTGATGCTGCTGCTATTTTGGATTTTGTTGATTCTGGTCATGATTTGATAGTTGCTGCTGATAACAATGCTTCTGATTTAATCAGGGAAATTGCTACTGAGTGTGGAGTGGACTTTGATGAGGTGATTATAGTTTAATTTATCTGGTGAATGAGTTTTTGAAGATTAACATTTTCGCAGTTATGTGTTTATGTTTTGGTGGTGCAATGTGCTTGGCTACTATTATTATTTGTATGTTGGTTTTGGTTGTTTATGTAATTAAGGTTCTGTTTGGTAAAAAATAGTGAATAGTTGATAAGATGGCTTATAGTGGACGAACTTACGGCGAATAGCTAATAAGCTAGCTTCTTGGTTGAATTTGTAGTGCTTGATAAATTTAGCAATTGAACTAGTTTATAAATATGAAATGATGTAAAAAAGATATATTTAATTTTTTTCAATTAAGATTACAAGGTTGTGTTCACGAGGTCCATGATAGCAATGTCATGTCTCCTAGGTCTATGAATGTTGTGTTCACGAGGATTGGTTTTGCCATCCAAAAAGGTCTAGCGGCGCAGCTTGTTGCCCGCTTGCCTTCTATTCAAGTGTAAATAATGGTTTATTACAAGGTTAAATTGAGAGAGAAAATGACAAGCTATAAGCTACTTGAATTAGTTTATCAAAACATGCTATAAGCTAGTAAAAAAAAGTTGTAAGCTCGTGAGAAAATGACAGTTACCAAATGTATCTTTTTTAGTAATATGAGCTTATAAGCTAGAAGTAATAAGCTCAAAAACATGTTTTGCCTAATAGATCCCTCTTTACTTATGCATTTTTATTCGTTTTTTTTTTGCTAGGATTATGGTGCCGTGGTTGTAGATCATGCTGGATATGCAGTCTCTGCTACCGAAGGGGATCATACATTGATTGCTAGCGATGATTTTATTAAGTCTGATGTGATCTTGGGAAGCAAAAAAATTGAGGCAAGTGCATTGTTAATTTAATAGTTAACTGCATTATGCTTGATAAACGTTCAGGGCATTGATATTATCTTTATTTTTGCAATGTCTTAACTGTTTGAGTCCTTGAAGTTGTTTTTGCTTATTTCCTTTTCTCATTACGTGCAACAGGCTCCAGTACTTTTCCAGGGAATTGGACATTCATTAAATCCTTCCAATAGCCTGGTAATAATATTTCTGAATCTTAGTTCAAATGTCATCACAGGCATTATTGCATTGATAAGTTTGCATTAGTTTGTTTACACTTCGTTTATGCATTTCAATTCAGGTGTTGAAAGTTCTATCAGCATCTCCTACGGCTTTTTCTGCCAACCTGAAATCTAAGTTGACAAGTCCTCCATCACTCCTTGGATCTTCAATCTCATTAGTTTCAGTTATACAGGTTTGTCAATATCTCATCCTCCTACCGTGTATGTGTGCCATTGTAATTTTTGCTATCCTAGTTTGAACCTTTCTCGCAGTCATATCATTGTTCTCTCGCTTTTGAAATATGCATGGAAGAATTATTCTTAATGACTCTTGTTTCATTTGAAGTTATCCATTTTCTTCATGGAATAGTATACATGCAAAAATATATACTCCCTCCATTTTTTTCTTTTGATGTTTTAGGACTTCAACTCTATTCCAAAATATTTCATGTTTTAGTATATTTAATATTTTTTCCCAAGTTTACCCTTGTTGAAAAATACACCATCAAACTAGTTGTGACGTTTGGATTATCACATGTGAATTTAATCATAAATAAGGACATTTTAGTTCAAAACATACAAATATTTCGATACTTTAATTACTCCTTAAGACTTGTGCCAAGAGCTAAAACATCAAAAGATAAAAAATGGAGGGAGTATGTTTTTGTGTATCTGGTGTCAAGTATATATTGACTATTTTCACCTTTATCTTTTTGTTGTTTCCATTTATAGGACATACATTGCATACATTTTACTGTTAATTGCATGCTGTTATGATTTTTGAAGAGATTTATTTTGAAACTAAGTTGTGATTCCTTGTTTATTATTTCAATTTTAATTGTCAGGCGAGAAATAATGCTCGGATATTGATCTCTGGCTCATTGAGCATGTTCAGCAACCGGTATGGAAGACTCACTTGATCTTGTTAGCCTGGGTTTAATGATACTAAATGTGTAAACTCTGAAGCTCACTTTACTTTCATTAACTTTGATTTTTTTGGCAGATTTTTCAATTCAGGCGTGCAGAAAGCTGGCAGTCCAACCAAGTGAGTAAAGTGTTGAGCATTTTCTTTTTCCTGTTTTCTGTCGAGAAATTATAAAAGAAAAACTAGAGGCAGAGGAAGACCTAGTAAAACTATATGAGAAACTATTAAGAAAGATCTAGAGATTAATGAGTTGGATCGAGACATGGTTTATGATAGAACATTATGGTGTAATTTTATCCATGTAGCCGACCCCACATAGTGGGATAAGGCTTGGTTGTTGTTGTTGCTGTCAAAAAATTGTTCACTACTGGAGTTACTACTTTTTTTTTTAGAGGTACCGGAGTTACTACTTAGGTTATCAACCCTGCTATAATACATTATTTTTATAGCTACTGTAGTATACTTGTGCTGCATCCAATCTACCTACACTACCAATATCTCTCTCACACTCTAGGATATGATTTTTTTTTGTGGAACATACTCTCTGTAACAGAAACTTTAGTAATTTCTGTTTTTTTATGGAACAACAGACACGCCAAATCAGGTAATGAGCAGTTCTTGACTGAAGTTAGCAAATGGGTTTTCCACGAAAGAGGTCACCTCAAGGTACGATAAAAATACAATAGCCAATTTTATTCTCATTGTTCATTTATTTGATATTTGACATCGTCATTTAGCTTCATTACTGTTAATTGATATGATTTTGCTTAATTTGTTGACATTAAGGCGGTGAATGTGCAACACCACAAAGTTGGGGAAACTAACGAACCATCCATCTATAGGATCAACGATGATTTGGTAATTTGAATATTATTTCATTGCTGATGTATGCCATGTATTCTTTAATTAAAAATGTACTTTGGCTGATGCTCGCTTTTCAAATCATTTTGTAGGAATACTCTGTTGAGATTTATGAGTGGTCCGGGACAACATGGGAACCTTATGTAGCTGATGATGTTCAAGTTCAATTTTACATGATGAGCCCCTATGTCTTGAAGACTTTATCAAATGACAACAAGGTTCTTTGGAAGTTTCATTTGAACTCAGTCTTTATTTTTCTCTAATAAACTCTTGATTGAAATTCGTGGGATTGCATGTTCTCTTTCAGGGTCGTTATTTCACATCGTTTAAGGTTCCAGATGTCTATGGTGTTTTCCAGTTCAAAGTGGAGTATGATAGACTTGGATATACAAGCTTATCTTTAGCAAAGCAGGTAATTTCCGATCCTCTAATATATCAATATTTTTAAGAACCATTCTACCCAAATATGATTTTTCCTCACAAAATTCAACCCCTTTTTGCATCATTAGATTTTCCTTTGTATTTGAGTCGCATCACATCAAAACTTCTCTTCAGGGATCTATATTATATTATAATATAGCAGCTTTATACAATCATGGGTTTAGAATTCCTCTTTCCTTTCACTCTTTAGATGGTGACCTCTATGGTACATAGCTATGCATTATTAATTAGCTTTGCATATGCATATAGTCAAACTGGTCCTAATTCATTGTTTTTTGTTGGATAAGATCACATGAGTTTGTTACAAGATCACGTTAAATTCCAATATTTGGCAACCTGTAGTTTTGAAACTTTTTTCTTCACTGGAATTATTGATAATAAGAAGAAAGAAACTGCAAGTACAATTCATGATGTGTATTGTTTAACTTCCCTTGTAGATTCCTGTCCGTCCTTTCAGACACAATGAATACGAGAGATTTATCCCAGCCGCTTATCCCTACTATGGAGCAGCATTTTCAATGGTAAGAATATCTATCTCTCTCATTGGGATGGAATAATCAATAAAATGAAACATGATCTTGAATTTCATCTTTAATACATTCAAAATGCTTAGGGAAGGGAAAACTCGGAAAAGTGCATTTTTTTTCTCTTAAGAGCAATGTTATTTGAACATCTAAAAAACAACAACTATTTGACAACCAGTATAAAAATACACAATTCATAACTAATGATGTGACTATAAGAGAGAGAATTAATTAATTAAAAAATGAAATAATACTTATACGGTATAAATATATGGTGCTGGGCAACCAAAAGGTTGTTAAAATAACATTTCTCTTTTCTTAATAATTGATATGCTTTAAATACTGTTGAGATATTGAAGCCCCCCTTCTTCCTTGCATGTAAGTTACCGTTATTAGGTTGCTATTGTTCATTATTTTTCAGCTGGGAAGATTTAATTAGATCTATATATGTTCGGTTCTGTAGCCGAATCTTGAGAACTCCATGGCTTTTATGTAATAACTTTTTTATTGTGATGCAGATGGCCGGTTTCTTCGTCTTCAGTGCTGTTCATCTTTACAACAAGTAAATGCAAACCATTGCACGAAGTTAATGTAGTCTGTAACATGGGAGTTGTACTTATTTTGAGATCAAAAATTTTGATTAGGCATTTATAAAAATCATAAAACGTGTGTTTCTAACTTAATATAGATGTGGTAATTTTTTATATTGTCATTTGACTTTTAAGTTTAACATCGTAGTATTTTAGTTGTGGTAACATTAAGGATCATTATATCGGTCTTTGAGCATCACTGCTTAGCATTGATGAAATGCTACACAGTGATGGTTTACCGTTACCATAAAACCAAAGATAGCCTGAAACACCCGGACCTTGAAATAAACTTAAAATTTGGAAATCTGAATTTTACGCCATAACCTCAAACAACTTGTTTTTCTTTGTACTAGACAATTATGCAACATTCTGGGTACAATCATATGGCTGGCAATTATAATCAATAATCTAGTAATTGTTACAGCTAATTGAATTTTCATTCAATGTCAGTGTATATTCTTCCATTACTGTATAAACTAGTCATAAGCCATTGTTAGTCCATACATTGCAGCAGTTTCCTGGCTTTTCTCACAATGTCCCACATGTGAGTGTTCTGAAACTTCCCTTCTGTACAAATGTGGAAAATTGGACTTAAGGTGGTTAGTGAAGTTAAAGCAAAGAGTATTTTATTTTACGATTAAATTATTCATTGAGAAACAACAAAAATTGGAAACGAGATATTTACAAACTAACTAACTAAAAATAGCGAGAGAAACTAAAGTTGAATCGATGAGGGAAAGTGATTTTTTTTTTTTTTTAGTGAAGACAAAACTAAGCCGTATCACTAATAATTAAAGGGTACAAGTAAGAAGGTTAGGTACTAATAATTAGAGGGTACAGATAAGAAGGTAATGATGCTCTAGGTAGAGTGCGCAATCTTATTTGCTTGCTTCCGAACATAACTGACATTAAATAACTATGAGATGACAACAAACCATGAAATCTACTAATAATATCTCCAACTTCATTCTTGGGAACTTGTGAAGAATTTACCGCATCAACAACAAGCTTGCAGTCTAACTCAAATATAACAGATGGAAAACCACGTGCAATAGCAAGCTTTATTGCTTCTAACAGCCCCAATCCTTGCCTTAGCTTCAGGTTGAGAAGAAGATAAGGAAGCATAGTCAGACATTCCCAACACTAATTGACCTGAGGAATCACGGATGCATAAGCCATACCCAGTAAATAGTAATGGTATTATTGTTATAAATAGTGCACAATCGACATTGCACTTCACAGCCGGAGGCAGCCGTTTCAACCACTTGGCTTCAAGATATGTACCTTGACCCGGTTGTCTTGCTCTTTGCATACATCGCCACTCATTGAGTGAATCTTTTGCTCTTTGAACAATAATTGAAGGAAGTGTGTCCGATCCTTCCCAAAGTTTAGAGTTATGGCCCTTCCAAATGCCCCAAAGAATCATGGAGGCCAAAGATTGTTGTTGAACAGATAACCTGTTATAGAAATCAAACAGAAGCATGGAAAAATCATTAATATTATGTATCAAATCAGTGATGATCTTGTCTAGCTGCACTAATTCCCAACAACTCGAAGCTTTGGGACAGATAAAGAAAGTGTGGATATGAGTTTCACCCATAATATCACAAGTTACACAAACATCTGGACAAGGGACCCCCTTTTGAATGAGATTCGTACCTATAGGGAGACAGGTGTGGGCTAGCCGCCATAGGAAGTAGCGGACTTTATGTGGAATCCGTTGCTTCCAAATCATATTCCAGTTTCAGTGATCAGCTGCTGGCTGAGTTTCGGCAGCAAGAGACATACAACTGTGGTATGCGGTCTTGACAGTATACAATTCATTCATAGAGTGTTTCCAAACGCAAGTATCAACAAATTTACGCGTAGGCGGAGGTAATTGCAGAATAGCAGCAGCATCATGAGTGGAGAATATACTGTGTATCATAGTAGAATTCCAAGTTATGTTGATTGAAATATTGAATCATGGAATATCAAAATAACACTGATTGAAATATATTTTCACAAAATAATGCAATATATTGATCAAAATTTGAATAGTAAATTGAGAATTATTCTAAGTTGGTTTTTGTATGTAATTATCAATTCATTATACTGAGTAGTATATATTGAAAATACGAATAAAAAAAACAATATACGATTCTTGATCTGAGGTGTATCTCAAACATGGCAGAAAGTGGTGGAACGTGGTGGCTAGATGTCTCCGAAGGAGTGGTGAATCAGTAAACACTCAAACTCTCAAGTCAGTGTAAGGTTGGGGCTAGTGAGAGGTATAAAAAAATAAACATATATGACAACTCCAATTGAACACATAGTGCGTGAAAATAAACATTTTATGGTTCAATTAAGTATCAAATCTGCTATAGAAACCACCTGATTAGTAGTTACCCAATTTAATTCTTCTATGCACTTGTAAGGATCTTTCATTTGGAGAGTTTGGTCATATATGACACCTTCAAATGGTGATTGAAAGCCAATGATTCATATATAGTTTGACAATATAGATGCTGCTTATCAATGTTGGTTCGCATATGGTGCTCATGTTGGATTTAGAGTATAAACATGTTATGTGAATAAGAATAACAAAAACAAAATAGTACTACATATCATCATGTGTGTTTGTTTGTTCCCATGAAGGGATTGGAAATACAAACAAGAAAGATGTTTTTGTTCGCATCTAAAGTCGAGTTTTAATGTTTCTGTTCGCATCTTAACCTTTTAACGACCGATTTTTATGCTTTAGAAACTGGAATTTCGATTGCTAAACAAGAAATTCATAAAAAAATTTAAAACTTCTGGTGTGGTTATAGTCACGTCATGCCATAAGGTGGATCCGCCTTTGTCTCGCCTTAAAAGTTTGTTATCCCTGAATTTATAGAGGATCATCACTAAAGTCTACAGCTATCATATACAACACGCATGCTTACATGCAAAGATAACTGACGTCCAAGCATATGCTATTGATCTAATTGATAAATGTGGATTAAGGTTATGAGCACACATGCAAAGCATATATCTAATTTTGACTTAATAGGATTGGATGTAAAAAATTACCTCAATGCAATAAGACATGCAACAAGACAAAGAAGTATGGTGTACGAGTTTGAGAAATGTTTTCTTTTTCTCCACCTCCTCTAGACTTTGCTATGCAAGTTGATTAATTTATTAATATGTGTGGGTTGAGAAAAATGACTTACAAGCAAATATTCGAAATTCATATTCCTTGCAAATGTAGGTTTTCTCCATTCATGTAGTTAACTACGTATGTGGCCGTTAGATAGAGATTGGACGTGTATATTTCAAACATTTTTTTTCCTTTTAAAAAAAGACATCTTTGAATTCTTCTGTCTCGCCTTGATCTAACGGCCACCGATATGGTTTTAACTACGTGAATGCAAGAAACGTGTAATAGTACTCGAATTCATCTAATAATATCATACTAGGTTGAAACAGTTCCATATTACCAAGCTAATTCAACTCACGGTTTGATCCATTAGCCATACTGGGAAAACTTTTAGTGCAAGAAAGAGTGAAACATGAAATTAATTAGCATTAACAACAAATACAACGAAATAAATAAAAAAACATAAACAACATCCTCAAGATGTAGCTCAAGTGGTTGAACCGAGACTAAGAACTAAGAGATCCAGAGTTCAAAGTTCAGCTAGTAACACTACATACTAACAATTAACATTTGCTTACAAAAATAAAATACATAAAAATGGAAAAACCATAGATTACATTATTAATTTAGTAGCCCTTGCATATGCATTCGTTACACACCACACCACTAGCAATGGAAGGAGTCCATGAGTTTACAGTTAACAGGAAGTTCCATGGCTTGGTTAGGATCAATACCATAGAAAGAAAGCAACCCTGAATCCTTGTAATGACATAGGCATTGAAGATCAGCTTTGGCAATAGCAGAGCAGCAAGCATCAGATGGCTTCTGACCATTAACAGAACTGTCGCCACTCACATACGGCTCGCATGCCTTCAGTCCTTGTTTTGTCATGTGACACAATGACTGACCATTAACCAACATCATGGTATTGGCAATGGCCAACAATATCGCCACAATCATAACCTTCTTGTATGCCTCCATCTCTGCTTAAATTTATTATGTATAGGGTGAAAATGAGAACTACACTGTCATATTCATGAGAATGAGAACTATATTTATAGTGTGAAAGTGAACCAAAGGATGTAACGTTGAATTGCAATTTGCAGGATATAATTACTATATTGTACATATATAATGCTCCCGTGACCAAGGCTTCGCTGGCCAATTGGCAATACTATGGGCGATTGTATCACGGGTGAGCATTTGGTGCTTTCAAGGAATTGGGTTTAGTATTAACATTGGAGGTTTTAGTTGTTCAAATTTTATATATATGTCTACACACATATGACATATATATGTATATAGTAAAGGATAATAAGTTAAGTATATATGTTCTCTAATTATGTGCATGAACGTGGTTAGATTCCTGTGGGGCAAACTGCATAATGTTCATATGGATAGGAAAAGACAAACTGTACTTTACTATGTACCAAAATATGTGATATCTCAAAGTCATGCATCAATCCTACAATTATTTTTACAGTTTGATAATTACAGCTGAACGTTTGGTAAGTGTCAAGCTATACTAGTTGTAGCTTTAGGTTGAATATGAGTTGGAACAATTACACGGTACTGCTCAATTTAGATTTTATAAATCGATTAAAATGACATTTTAAATTGGTTCGACATTTGTTGTATATTCAAACTATGTAGAAAATTAAAACTTTTTAAATGGTCAAACTGATTTAAAAAGTACGTTTTACATTGGAGACGACAATGCCAAGTTGTTGTGTGTGTATTCGGTCGAGCCTCTTTGCCAAGAGCTCTGCCTGTATTGTTGATGTACTATTGGTTTTCTCCGACTAATTCTCTCTCTTTGTTTCTCTCTCTCTCTCTCTCTCTCTCTCCCCACCTGATTATCCATTATCCCTTTCAACCAATTTTAACCCCAAAGCCCAGACTTATTTAAGAGATAATTTTAAAATTGTCCTCCATGCGTATAAGATGAGTACATAACTTGTTCGGACTACCACAGTCACACTGATTAAATATTTATATTTCAGAATTGGTAAATTTGCTCATCGACCAAAAATCAACCACAGACACATAGTCTAGGGGTTTATCTACTCATGCTCAATGAAACAAAAACATTCAAAATGCCAAAACTACATATATAGGGAGCCCTTGGATATGCATTCGTTTAATGTAACATCCCCAGTTTTTAACATCACAAATGTTTTTTTTTTTAACATTACACCACGAGTCCTATATTCGGTAATATGGAAAACATAACAAAAACAGGGAACATGACCAAAATCATAGATTACATTATTGATTTAGTAGCCCTTTGCATATGCATTACACATGACTAACAATGTAAGGAGTCCACAAGCTTACACTTAACTGGGATTTGCAAGGCTATTCTAGGAAGAACACCATAGAAAACAATCCACCCATTATTCTTGTACTCACAGAAGCATTGAAAATCAGCTTTGGTAATAGCATAGCAGCAAGTAGGGGATGGATCGTGATGAATAATATACGACTCACATGCCATCCGTTCTTTTCTTGTCAAGTTACATACCGTCAATTCTCCATTAGCAAACATAGCATTGCCAATGGCCAACAACGTCCCCACAATCATAACCTTCTTGTATGCTTCCATCTCTAAAAATATATATTGATATCTCTGACTCTTTGCTTATATTTTCACGATTAATTTCCACTACACTATTGTCATCAGAATGGCCACTATATATATAGGATGTAAAATTGAACATTGTAGTAATAGTCAATAAAATTTAATTTAGTCGTGACTAATGGCCAATTGTAAATATTATTGGCCATCTATGCTCTCTAATTATGTGAATGAACGTCTTCACTCAGTAGGTTCAGGTGGGGGGGAACTTTATAATGTCGTTAGTGAATTGGAAAAAGCAAGAAACATATTATACTACGAAATATAATACATGTGGTGTTTCAAAGGTGCATCAATCGGACGATTTATTCTAGTCTAAAATATCTGATCTTTCTTTTATCAAGCCAAAATTGAAATTATATTAAACGATAAAAGATGCTCCTCTAAGCATAAGGTGTGCCAAGAAAAAGCAACAAAGTTCAAATATAACATTTCACTAATAAGAACAAACAAAGTAAAAACATCTAACCAACGTCCAACCAATCTAAAGGATACTGTCGCCACCCAAATAACTCAATAGAAACATTTACGACATTTTTCTTCAGTCACCACATCGATAAATATTTGACCTTATCCAACAAGTGAGACAAGAATTTTTCCTTATTATTAAAGATTATATCATTTCTTTCTTGCCAAATCACCCTAACGGTAGCAAGACACAATAAGCGCATAAAAGATTGTCGTTTTTTCAAACCACATGACAAATAAGCATAATGATGGAAATGATCCACTATAGAATTTGGATCAATTGCCGAGGCCCCATCCAATCACGAACTAGGTACCATAGAAAGCCAAAAATATTACAATTTAAAAACAAATGGTGAACCGATTTCACCCACCACACCCAGAAACACACAGAGAACCCTCATCAAGTAAGATACCATGCCTACCTAAATTATCTTTGGTAGACAACCTGTTCTGAAGGAGGCGCCAAGCTAAAACGGAAACCTTCAACAGGACATCCTTATGCCAGATCAACTCAGAAACCACTCATGCCTAATGCATTTGCGGGCTAGTAAGATGAGCGGTCAATGTTATCTATCAGTCACGTCAAACTACAAATGAATGTTAGAAATAACCATCGAGCACTCCCTGACCTAAAATATCTAATCTATTATGTATATATAGGAAATAATATACTAGCAAAAACATTATATAATATTTTTTAGGCAAAATTGTTGTTGCGGTATCATAACTTAATTTTAAGTAAAGATTAATGGTATTCAATAAAAGTTTATAAAACGTTAATCTTGCAATTGGAATCAATAATATATAAAATGAGTTTATATTAATATTTTGTAGGGCTTATGATATGATTAATTTTACAGCTAATTACATAAAAGTAACACCTTTTTTTATTTTATTTTTTTGAAACAAGTAACACCTTTTTTTATATATAAATTTATACATTACAGAGTCTTACGATAAAAACGGATGTAGACTTGATCAAAAAAATTATGGATAAATTATAACAAAAGTTATTTAGTCATAATTTTTAAAACTAATATTTTCTCTATCCGTTTTTTTTTTGTTGTGAATTCATTGTGAATTCCTTCGTAGTAAAGTAATAGGTGCGATTTGAAGGTAAAGAAGTAAAAACTTCTTCATGGTTACAACAAAGAAAGTATGGTTTGAACTTATTAGGAAGGCTTTCAGGTTCAAAGTGGGGTCATAAGAAAGTTGTAGTAGGAGTTTTATCATCAATGGGTAGCGACATGTGTTCCCACAAATTAGTGTTGATAAACTTCTCATCGGCGTTCAAAGTCATGTTTGAGGAACAAGAACCATTAGAAGTTTTGTATTAAGAATTAAGGGAGTCACTAAAAACTTCAACATTTTAAAGAAGAGAATACAAAGAGTGTAAGAAACAAAGAGGAAGAAAACACAAAAGAGAATAGCATTCAGAAGATAGATTTTTATACAGTTGCACTTGAAAGTGTTCTAATGATGAAACAATAGTCCCGATATGTTGAGAGGTGCATGAACTCAACACTCTAGTTCGATGCATATTTTAAAAGGTGTGACTTCTCATTGAACTCGTAACATGTGAGACACACAACAAGAAATACATCATTTTGTGAAATAACTGTTAAACATTTCGAGACATGACACAAATTTTGGTCATTTGTCAAACTACAAAACTTTGGTGGCATCTATATTGGCAAAATTTGAAATTTGTCAAAGAGAGCCAAAGTCAACACAAATTCAACATTCCTATAATCATTTAACAATCAATAACTCATAAATCTACCGAAAACACATAAGGATTCGACGACCATTGTAAGTTCGTCGGAGAGGGTGCAGATAGAAACAAAATCAATGGATATGACGAGCCACAATGTGTAATTTCTCTATAAACTCGGTAATGGAGAACATGACTATTCAACAAGAATCTTGCTCTTTACCCAAACTGTTTTGCTCGTTCCCAAAGTAAATGTTCATATTGCCCATGCGTGAGTTAAGTCGCGCTGCGTGAGTTAACTCACGCTACGTGTGCTGTTTATGATTATGTATTCAAATTATTTTATTTACTTTATTCTAAATTATTTTATTTACTTTATTCTAAATTATGTTATTTACTATTTGTTCACTTTATTCTAAATTATTTATTTGCTATATTCTAATTTATTTATGCACTTGAAATAAATTCGAAATTAAAAAATAAATTCAATTTTATTCTAATTCAATATTTATTCTAATTTTGTTATTCATTAAATAGAAAATTAGAAAATTCTCCTCGATTTTATTTATTCAATATTTATTTATTCAATACATAATCATAAACATAAAATAAATGCAAATATAAATAAAAATAAAAATAAAAAACAAAATTAATAAATATAACAACTCTCGTTTTATTAATATCATTCAAACATTACAATAAACAATACATATATTTTATTTGAATTCACTAATCTACTTAATATCTTTTTACCCTCTTGGGGTAAAAAGTTATTTTTACCCTCTTCGGTATATAGCAATAGCTCTTGGGGAAAATAGTGATCCGTCCTGTTGGGGAAAAAGACATCAAGATCCCTTGAGGTAAATTTAAATTTGGTTCCTTTTATACCCCCATGATGATTCTTTTTACCCACGGTAAAAAGATTTTGGGAGTAAAAGCAAGCAAACCTAATTTTACCTCAAGGGATGATGCCCTTTTCTCCAACCCGATAGACCACTACTTTCCCCAAAAGCTACTGGTATATACCTAAAGGGGTATAAAGAGCCTAGAGACTATAGAAGCAAAAAAGAAGAAGAGAAAGAGGGGGAGAAAGTGGGAGGAGATAATGTGAAGAAAAGAGGAAGTTTGTGAGGGTATTTATAGGTGGTTTAAGGTAGCATAGCACTTAATAAGGTCAAAAAACGTGAAAAAACTTTATAAAAAAAACGTGTAAAAACCATTAGAATGCATTGACCACCGTCCAAAAAACGTGTGTTCTTGAGTTGTAACCACCGGTCAACTAGCGCGAGTTAACTCACGCTAAGCTATAACGTGCGTGAGTTAAGTCACGCTGCGTGACTTAACTCAGGTAAAGTCTACACTAGCGTAACTTAAGTCACGTAAGGGCATTTTGGACATTACTTTGGAAAAGAGCGAAACAGTTTGGGTAAAGAGCAGAATTCATTGTCTTATACACAGAAAACCCATAACACACGTAGCTAAGACAGCTATCATAATTTTTTTTTAAACTAAAAAAACAAAATGATATTTATCCATTCAAATTGATTTAATACATCAAATACAATCATATATTCAACATTGCTAAAAAAATTAAAAACGAAATCATTAATTTAATATGTAAAAATGACCGGAATACATGTGTTGAGGACAAAATCCTTATTTGATGTTTTAAAGATTACAAACATTTAATACTTGTTTTCTAACTTGTTATCTACTAATAAATTTTGTGAGAAATGTTTCATGAGAATGTTCTTAACAAAGAAAGAAGGTTCTATGCTCACAAGACAAGTTAAAAACGTCCTTATCAAAGCAAATAAGCAATAGGACATAATTGGACTTTTTGGAATAAAATCAAGAAGCAAAATATTCTTTATGTCTCACCAAAAGAAGATACTTTGGATAAAAGACATAAATGGAAAATATCATATGATTGCATAAAGGCCTTTGCATTTAAAAAGGAATTGGAAAAAGCATGTGCCTTAAAGAAAGAAGAAAAATTTGTTTTACAAAGAAAGAATGTTCTTGAGTACATTCTTCACATGGAAAAAACACATTTTTTGCAACCTTGCGCATCAAGCAACAAAAGCAAGAGCACATGGGTTGTTTTTGGACGTACAAGCACAGTTGTATGTTCATGTATATTTCAAGTGAGCTTCACTACTTCAGCCTCTATAAATACAACAAGCTAGCAAGGCAAATTCTCAAGAGCTTACACACAAGAACTCAATTCTCTCCTTCACGTGAATACTCAAAGAAATATTCATAAAGCTCTTCAACAACAACAACAAAGCAAACTTCAAATATCTTTCATCTCTTGTATTTAAGATATCATTATAAGTTTGTATTGATA
>Ga0315913_1001724_pt1 | contig 24696 bp, 11 predicted proteins | sample MpolsnodulesMG_FD_207736 | JGI IMG/M metagenome (GOLD analysis project Ga0315913, IMG submission 207736) | Medicago polymorpha root nodule microbial communities from Los Angeles, California, United States - small nodules | ecosystem: Host-associated > Plants > Roots > Nodule | place: USA...
CGTTTTTGGTTGTAGATTTAAATAAAAATAAATAAATAAATCGTAACTTTTATTAGCGCTTTCAGTAAAATGCTAAGAAATGCCTGTTTGAGTAGAAAGGCTACAATAGCGCTTTTCAGAAAATGCTAGAAACGGCTATTAGAAAACGACTTTAATAGCACAAAAATAAGGCTATACTAGCGCTTTTCTGAAAGCGCTATTGAAACAGTGCTATTTATTAGCGTTTTAAAGCGCTATTATATTGTTCTGACCTATAATAGCGGGAGCATTCTTAGCGCTTCAAAAGCGCTAGTAAACGTTAAAAAGAATGCTATTAAAGGGGGTATTTTGTAGTAGTTCTACGCTCATCAAGCATCAAAGAACAGGTAATGTACCTTAAAAACTCATGCGATTTTACTGGTTTTACTGGTTGGTTCGTCAGTTTTTTGAACTAGGTGATAGGGCATAGCGTTAGTTAACTCACGCTAGTTGTAAGGGCTGCGTGAGTTAACTCACACAGGAAGTTAACACTGGCGTGACTTAAGTCACGCTATTGTGATGCCCAATTTTTGAATTTTTACGCCACTTTTTTTCCTTGCTTTGCTTGCTGCACAAGTTATTTATTTAATTTTTTTCCTTGTTATTTTTTTATTCAATAGACATAGAGTGATATGGTTGAAAATGTGGTGGGTGATGGCGTTGAACCGAAAGCGGCCGAAATTGAAGCTTCCGACGTACGCGTAGGTTCCGGCGTACCATCCGACGATGTCAAATTAACCAACTAAAGATGTGGTGTTTAAAGTGAAAATTCCGTTTCAAGCTCACATTGTTCACAACCAAGCAAAACCAAAACTGGTACCTACCGGTAACTTTGAAGAAAAACCTAAACCGGTACCTACCGGTGTTCGTGTTATTGAAGTAAACACCAAGTCATTTTTTACAACAAATGAAAGATGGAGAGATAGAGAAGAATTAATTGGTTGGGTTCGTCGACATGCGGCAAGGGCCGGATTTACTATTTCTATAGATAAATCTAGTTCAATAAGGACATACATGACGATGCCATGTGAAAAGAGTGGTGAATACAAGCCACCTAAGATGAGGAAGAAACTGATGCTTGAAGGCACGGACTCAAGGAAATGTCAATGTCCATTTAGGTTGAAATTCTTCTTTGAGAAGAATACACAAGATTGGTAGATTTCAAAGCTTTGTGGAATTCACAACCATGAGTTGGCGCCAAAGTTAACCGGCCACCTTCTTATGGGTCGACTTAAAGCGGAGGAGAAGCAAAGAGTTATCGACATGAAAAAGAGTTTGGCGCCGCCTAGGAATATTCTCACGGATTTGAAGGAAAAAACAAAGAAAGTGTGACAATCATCAAGCAAGTGTACAATGCGCGAACTAGATGGCACAAAGGGCAAAGAGAGGACAAGACGGAGTTGCAATACTTGATTTCAAATTTGGAGAAGCATCAATATGTTTATTTCACAAGAGCAACTAATGAGGAAACCACGCTTGAAGACTTATTTTTTGCTCATCCGGATTCAATTGATATGCCTAACATTTTCCCCACCGTTTTGGTCATTGACTCTACTTACAAAACCAATACCTACCGAATGTCGTTATTCGGTTGCGTTTGCCTTTCTTTCCTTTGAACAAGGGAATAACTTTACTTGGGTACTTGAGATGTTGGTTGGTCTTTTGACTTCAAAACTTAACATGCCTAAGGTGATTGTCACCGATTGAGACCCCGCATTGATGAATGTCGTTGCCAAAGTTCTCCCTAAAACAGACCATGTACTTTGCTATTTTCATATTGAGAAGAATGTCAAAGCTAAGTGCATCACGAATTGTAGAGTCAATGCCAAGCCTTCGAAAGCAAAAGTTGTTGATAAACATGTGAAAGAAGCGAAGGATGAGAAGCATTGTGACAATGTTAAGAAAATAGGGAGGGCTTGGAGAGATGTGGTTAACTCTCCTACAAAGGATTCATTTGCAATTGCATGGTTGACATTCAAAGAGGAGGTATGCAGACCGTTTCCATTGTTTGTTAAATATGTTGAAACCACAGTTTTGAATCTTAAAAAGCATTTTGTGAGGGCATGGATGAATAAATACTTGCATCTAGGGTTTAGAACCACCAACATTGTTGAATTGGCTCATGCAGAATTGAAAAGATATTTGAGTAGTGTGGGAGATTTGGCATCGTGTTGGGATGAAATTGACAAAATGTTGAAAAACCAATTAGGTGAGATTCAAGGAAGTTTTGGGATAAGCATAACTTTCATGGCACACAAATACAAAAAAAACAAAACAAATTATTCTCTGAGTTGGAGGGGTATGTCTCTAGAGCCGCTTTGGGTTTCATCGATTAAGAATTACAACGCTATAGGACATTCGGTTTTGCTAAAGAAGATTGTGGTTTTGTGCAAATGACAACGTTCAGGTTGCCTTGTGCTTGTATTATAGCCGAGTAGAGAAAGAAAAAATTCCCTAGTCTTTTGGATGAAATACACCCTCATTGGCAAAGGTTAAGTGTAATTGGACAAGAGGTTGATGCACATTTTTCCGTTACGGATGAATGGATCACCAATCAAGAACGTATCAAGAGGGCCCCTTACAAGATGAAACTCTTGATCAAAGAAAAGTTGCGTGAACTAGGATTTCCGGAGGACACAACGTTGAAGCCACCTCTGAGAAAAATGGTAACCAAGGGAGCACCTAAAAGGGTGAAGTCTACACTGAAAAACAAGGTCCACGGGTGGAATCCCCTCTAGGTGGGAGACTATTGATTCTCAAAATCCCAATAGTCAATGCTCACAAGCCAAGAGTAATGTTCCAAAGAGTAAAGGTGCACGTCTTGGCACTTGGTCCCGCTCACAAGCTTCAACTTCTACTTCAAAACCAATTCCTTATTTGAAAATACCATACATTTCACAAATTCCAACGATCATGAGACCTTACATTAAAGACATTGTGAATGTTAGAGGGGATGGTAATTGTGTTTTCCAGGTCATAGCTAGGCACATGGGATTGGATGAGGATAGTCATGTTTTGGTTCGTCATGCACTTATTAATGAGTTGAAAAATCATTAGAGTGACTACTTGCCGATATATGATATCGAGAGGCATTTTAAACTTATCTTGGATGATTTACACCCTCCAACAAGTAGAAGTGGTATTGCGCCGATAGATAAGTGGTCGACCACTCCAAATATGGGTCACATTGTTGCTACTTGCTATAATAGAGTCATTGTTCTATTGACTTTGCCCGAAATAGGTATAAGTGAGACATATTTCCCAATCCGAAGTGCTCCACCACTTAAGCCACATTCTAACATAATGTGTCTTTGCTTAATTCTCGACCACTTTCTTCATGTTTTGTTGAAAGAAGATTGTCTGTTACCACCTCCTTGTAAGGAGTGGATGAATCACAAGATTGGTGAGGCAGAGAAATGACATTTTGAGTTTATGGATAGACAAGCCGCCTTCAATGAGCTCATGTTTAAGGAGCCGAAGCTGCCAAAGAAACCAACAAATGAGCACAATCTTATTACTTATAAAGCTCCAACTTCGGAAAAACCAAAGCAAGAATTCAAAGTCATGGATGAAGACGAAGATTATGCACTATCACTAATCTAGTTAGATAGGTTATGACACTTTTTGGTCGGTTAATGTTCGTCCAATTTTTTGGTGTTATTACACCCCCAGCGTATTTTTTGGAGGTCGGTTGTGTAATTTGGATATTTATGGTCAATATGTAACTAATATTATATAAATATATGAAGTGAATTTTTTTTGGTAGCCGGTTATGACACGCCAATTATTGCTCGCATTTTTTTGTCTCTAATTATTCAACTATTTATTTTATCTCATTTATCTCATATTTGTTTTTCATTATATTTTGTGAAGTGAAACATGTCTGAAGATGCACAAGATCGAGTTAAACTTGATGTTCGTTATGTAGGTGTGAAAAAGAGGGCTAGGTTCTTTGTAAACCCCACCGACAAGTTGGACGAGTTGAAGGTAAAACTTGACGACTTCTTTATCCATATTGGTTCAAATCAAAGAACATGTGATGTAATAGTAAATGTGTCAGGCCTGGACTTGGGGGAGGATAAGGAAGAGGACTTCCGGAAGACCGTGTATTATCCACAACTTCTCAAAGATGATAGCGACGTTGATTACATGTTTAGGTTAATGGTTGAGGATAACACTTTGTATTTTTTTGTCCGATCCGTTGAAGTGTAATATTTATTTAAGTGTAATAGTGTAATGTTTTCCGAATTTAAGTCAGTATTGTTGAATTTTAATGAATTTGTGTTAATGTAATTTAACGATGAATTTGAGTAATTTTGACCGTTTATGTGAGATTATGTAATTTTTGAAATTTATGGACAAATTGGTGTAATTTGGATCGTTAACGTGTGATTAAGTGATTACCGGTCATTACCGGCGAATTTGTGTAATTTGGACCATTTGGATCGTTTATGGGTGATTATGTGATTGTGAGAAAAACGATGATTTTGTGTAATTTTGATCGATTATGTCGTATTATCTGATAATGTTGTTAAACTGACGTAATTCGGTTTAGTTATGAATGTGTCGTTATTACAGGTCATTTATGACTTTCCAAAAACCTGTTCAGTTACTGCATTTATTGCAGCTTCTGGTGTCTGCTATAAACGTGAGTTAACTCACGCTAATATAAATGGCAGCGTAAGTTAACTTGCGTTGAAGTTAACACTAGCATGAGTTAACTCACGCAACGTGTGTTAACTTACGTTGTCAGTTACACTAGCGTGAGTTAACATGCGTAGAGATATTTTTGTTTTTTCAGTTGGGAATGAGCAAAAACAGTTGGTTAAAGAGCAGAATTCCATAATATAAAATTGTACTATTTGAGTAAGTACCAATTGTCAAAGTCAAAACTCTCCGACGAAAAACACCAATTGATGCGTAAAATAAAGGAAAATTTATTTTGAGTCGATGTCAAACTCCAAAGTTGATTCACTAGTTATTTCTTAATCCTATTCAAAAGCATTCAGAGATCTATTTATACACACACACAAAAAAAAATGTCAGTTCTATTAATTAATAATATTATGGCAAATTACACTCACCTCCCTTGAGGTATGTTAATATGTCACTTACACCCCCTCTATTTTCACAAATAACACCAACATCCCTTTTAACTTAACAGTGTTAAATTGGCGTTATTAGAAAATAAAAGGAAAAACTCAAACTTTTATGTTTTGCACTCTCTTCCAAGAAAAAGATTTCATCAACCAAATTTGTTCTACTGTGTGCTTCGTTTGTTAAAGAGAGTGGTGCTGCCCACAAAAATGACACCACCAAAATCATAGAATTTGGGTAAAATCTGACAGCATAATTTCTTTGTGTGCTAAGTCACCCACTTATATGATAGCATGTATTGTCATCGGTATTTACACCCAATTTCACGACAACACCCTTTTTCTACATAACCTATTTGCCGTAGATTCTAGTCTTTCGGGTTTGTAGATAAGGCTGCATCTATCAACATTAGCACCATAGTTGTCCACAACGTAGTTGTCTGATAATCCCATTGATATTAACAAGACTTGTCAATTTGCTTCTCTTTCTTCTGTATAACTGCAATTGTCTTGATAGAGCCTAATTACAATATGAAAATCAAATTATCAAGCTAATTGAAGTTGTAAACCAAAAGAAAGAAAGAAAAAACCAAAAAGGAGTTGGTTTGAGATTCACAGAGCTCATCAATAAAGACTTGTTTAAAATTATATAATCAGTGTTTTGAGGTTTGTTGTTTACATTGTCGGAGGGGAGAATTTTTATCCCTTTTAGTTATAAAAATTAAAAACAAATGGTGTTAAGTTGTTGTTAAGTCCCAAAGGGAGGTGTCTATCTATTTTAAAAGAACTTAGGGGAGGTTTATGTCTATTATAAAACTAGAGGGGATGTCTGTGTTATTTAAAGAGACCTCGGGGGAGGTCTGTGTAATTTTCCCATAATATTATTATACAGTGACCCTTTCATCATTCAATAATTATTAAATACATTCTTACTTTGTCCTTGTAAACTTATCTCTGTTGATAAGGACATTGTATAATATATGTAGGGGTCTGGGTCCGAACCCCTGACACCCCACTTATTTTCGTTAAAAAGAGAATTTCTAGTCACTACACTAGGCTACTTGACTAAAAAAATACATTATTCCTGCAAAAAAATATTAAATACATTATGTCATTTAATATTTGAACAAAAAAAGAACCCTTTCATCAATGCTTTCCATATAATCAATTTTGTCCAAAGAATTTTTAGTCACTAAGCTACTTGACTCAAAAAAATACATTCTTCCTTAAAAAAAAAATATTAAATATATTATGTCATTTAATATTTGACCAAAAATATAGCGCTTTCATCAATGCTTGTCATTTAATATTTGACCAAAAAAAAAAACCCTTTCATCAATGCTTTCCATATAATAAATTTTGTCAAAAGAGTATTCATTAGTATGAATATCAATTTTGTCAAAAGAGTATTTATTAGTAAAATTAAATTCTTGATAAATTTTAAGATTTTTTCCCTCTATTTCTATTCATTTTATAATAGTACTGCTCCCTGTTTCAAATTATATATAATTCACTTTGCAAAAAAACTGTATATCTTCGAAGACATCTGCTGCATGCTTCAAGTAGAGCCGTTTATGAAATTTTGGTGGCCTAAGGCAAACTTATAATTTGGACCATAATTAATAGTGTATAAAAAAAATGAATTCCTAAATTATGAAAATAATTTGCTTGAAAATTATAGTTTTTATTACGTTAAGAAATTATCTAATAAAAACACCAATCTTTATAGAAAAAACTTTGAATTTTTTATTTAATTTCCAAATTTTTATACAAAACAATTTCTACGAGCATTTCTAGATGCGAAGTCACTATCCTCGTGAGCTTAGTTCAGTTGATATGGACAATGTATAAAATATGCAAGGTCCGAGGTTCGAACCCCAGCCACTACCAAAAAAAGATGTGAAGTCACTAATAATGGTGTCTACATCAATATGGTTTATTATATCTTTCTTAATACATTAAATGGTTAGACCATTCAACCTTTTTTTTCGTGACATTGAGTATATCAAATAGTTTTTAAATAATTTTAACTTCGAAAAAATTATTTGTAAAGATGCAAAGTCACATGCATTGTTAAGAGAATTCAAAAAGAAATTGAAACATTTTGATAACAATATGTAGGTTTGACAAACTTAGGGATTTCAAATGCTGATATCAACACATTTGACAAAGATTTTTGCAACACTTTCAATTCTGAAAAAAGATCATTTGCATCAACATGCGAACCAACCTATAGAATTTAAGTTGTTGTTTTTTTTTAGATTAATGGACCCTTATTTTTGTTATTCTGAAACCTATTTTTCGAGGTCTAGAACGGTTGCCCTCCTTGCCCTGCCTCAGATACAACCTTGGCTTTAGGCCATATGGTGGATTCATGTTTCAAATTATAACTTCCACTTTGCACATTCGTTTGTCAATTCTCAATTCATTATTGTTAATGTTTAAGGACCTCATTATGTTTTTTTTGAAGGAAGGACCCCATCATGTGTCAACCCTTTTACATCATATTGGTGGCTAAAAAGTTTAAACAAAATCAAATTCAATACAAACTAGAAAACTTTTACAAGAAAGCCATTATTGTTTAAACTCTTAACACTTTTTATTTTTCAAGAAACATACAATGAAATTAGGAGCGTACTAACATATTTGTCATAACAAGAGTAGTATCAGCAATGTTGTGGACAACATGAGCATATTTTGGAAGCAAAGAGGTATCAGATGGATCCCTTGAAATACAGTCGTCAACATGGAAGTTGAGAAAAACCATTTCCGCACTCACTTGATTGAAATCGGAATGTTTGAAGCGTTTAAGGGAATCTAGAACATAACTAAGAACTCCTCCATTCTCACCAAATAAAGCCAAACAATCCTTGTAATGGTTTTGTTTCTTCGGATCACTACCACTATGTGCGATTAGTTTGTCGATTAGAACGAGTGTATTGGACACATTGGTGTGAAGCGCATCAAGGGTGTATTGTGCTAAACTCTTGAGGTCTCCACCCACACCATTAGGTTTTGATTTGAGAAGAGTTAAACAAAATGAAGGGACTTCTGTTTGCTTGCAAATGGATTGCACATCCGCATCATGATCTGCATAGGATGATGCAACAAAGAATAGAAACACAGCAACTAGGATTGAGAAACGAACCATATTGTTTTTGCTCTTTTTCTTTCGTTGGTGATTTCCATTGTCTCGCTAGGGCTTTATATAGATTTCATCAATTCAAAACAATACATTAAATATGGTCAAAGTCCCATTTAAATAATATGCATATTATATGAAGTGATATCTATATCTTTTTTTTTTTTTTTGGTACAACAGTGATATCTATATCTTTATCTACATCTCAATCTCTATTTATATACATTTGCCTTTTTTTTTTTACTTGTCACTCAATCTTGTTTGACCTCATTAATTGCTTTTACACAAATACACATGACAAATCATAATCAAATGCAAAGGAAAAGTTAGATGTGTTAATGTAAGGTTGAATCATACAAATCATAGTCCAATCACACCATTTATGAAGAAAAAAAATTAATGACACCATTTATAACATACTAAAGTAACAAAGTATAACTAACAACAAAATAAAAATCTTCAACAACAAAATTTTGAAAAATAATCTTAATAAATAATTATGTAAAATGATATAATTGCAAAATTTAAAAAATAGTATTATAATTTATTAAATGTGAAAAAATAGATGTTTTTTTTAAATTATGATATAATATATATTTATTTGTCAATGATGCATACAAAATATGAGATAAATATTTGTCATTGCTAAATAGAAAAAACACCAGAGAGATAAATATGAGACTTATATTTTTCATCATTGGTACAAAGATCATGAGACAAATGGTTCTCATTGATGAATAGAATAAACATGAGATAAATATTTATCATTGATACATAAAAAATTACGAGGTAAGTATTTGTCAGTGATAAATATAAAAAATAGAGGGGAAGTATTTTTCAAAGATACATAAAAAAATGAGACACATATTTATCACTGACAAATATGAAAAAGAAAAAAAAGTTCATGGGATAAATATTTGTCATTGAAGCATGAAAAAACATGAGATAAATATTTGTCATTGATACATAAAATAACACAAGACTAATGTTTGTTCTTGATACATAAAAAAATATGATGTAAATATTTGTCACTTATAAATAAAAAAGGATAAATTTTTACCACTAACACATAAAAGGCATTGGGCAAATTTTGTTACTGATAAATATATAAATAAATAAATTTGCAAAGACTAAAACAATAATGACCAAAAACAATAAATTTACAAGAACTAAACTAAACTGCAGACTTAGAGAAACATTAACTTAACTCCACCCATTCCAAGGAATTTATTAAATCTATAGCTTGAAGGCTACAACTTATTAAATTTGTGGTGCATGGAATGCTAATTCACAACTTTATTGAAGGATACCGAGAGATGGATTAGGAATTTCAGGTTTTCTCTAGTAATGTTTCTTTGCTTATAGGGGATGGGGGAAATATCAACTTCTGAAAAGACCCTGGTGTTGCACTCAACTTTTTATTTCTTTGAATTTGCCTCATAATACCTTGCATTCTCTATCTTCAAAGGTAAGTGATTTCATCTCAAACTTCCAGTGGGATGTTCCTGTTTCTGTGCAAGCTGCATTTCAAAATACAAATCAAATGGTCAATCAAGTCATAGTCCCTTCAGCACACAAAGAAGGCAAGATGGTTTGGAATCTGTCTAACTCCAATGATCTTACATTCGAGGATGACTTCCTGCGCAAGTTACCTCATGGTCAAGCACCTCATCGGGCCAAAACAATATGGAATGTTGATATTCCACCTTCAACATCTCTTCTTGCTTTGAGACTGATGCATGATAAGCTTCTAACAGATGAAAATTTAATGTCAACTGGTTGCATTATTCCCTCTATCTATAATAATTGTCTTAGTAATTTAAAATTGTCTTTCCACTTATTTTTTGATTGCTCCTTTTCATTTAAAATTTAGTCCTGGTTGGGTGCAATTTTGAACAATTTCTATGGAGGATATTTGGTCTCTTTGTGATGGATGAAGTCACTATTGCAAGGTTGTAATCACTGTTTGCCTTGTAAATTTGTTCAACAATTTGTTACACAAGAAACCAAGCTAGATTTAACAATACAATAGTTAATCATAAATAGGTTGGGATTACCTAATTTTAGATTTATCACCTTTTAAGAGGTTTTATTCAATCCCCTTTTCTTTCATGTACTCTCTTTTTGGTTTACTATATCGAATTTCAGTGATGCCTTTGCATCACCTTTGTTAAAAAAAACTTACAAAAAGAATAATTAAGAAAATTATTGAAAATAAGACGTATAAATTTTTGGGGCGTTAGAAATGATAACATAATTTGCATAAAAAATTGAGACAAAATTGCACATATTCAATCAATTATTGTTAACTCTATAAAATTTATATTTATGAGATTTTTTTAAAGTCGAAATTGACTCATATATTGCAACATTATTCAAGAAATCCAAATTGTAAACTACGAATATTCTATAGTTTCAAAAGATTTGATATAATAAAAATAATCTCAGCAATCTTCTGGACAACATCTGCATATTTTGGAAGCAAAGAGGTATCATGAAAAGGAGGGTCACTTGGTGAATCTCCAAAAAGACAATCATCAACATTAACTATGATAAAATTCGCATTCATATGAACATCACCATAATCTCCAATCTTAAGGAACCCTTGAGCTTCCTTAACATATTCAACAATAGAATTAAAATGTTGCAAACAATTCCCATAATGAGATTTTTCATTCATATCACGACTTTGTGCAACTAATTTCGTGATTAGATCGACTGTGTTGGTTACGTTGGTATGAACATTTTCAATGGAGTATTGTGCAAGGCTAACAAGGTCTCCACCTACACCAACAGGTCTTGATTTGAGAAAGGTTGAACAAAAAGAAGGGTCTTTTGCAGTCTTGCAAATGGTTTCAAAATCCACAGTTTTGGTTGCATATGAGAATGTAACACATAAAAGAAATACAACTGTTATGGATGGAAAACGAAGCATATTGTATTATTCTTTTTCTCAATATAATTCTTCTATTGTATTTGTAAATATCGGTCATTTGCTTGCTTCACTCTTTAGCTTTATATAGTTCTCATCAATTGAAAATTACATGATAAAATATTGAATTTAAACTATAAAATATGGTCAATGGTCTTGACACATTGTATAATTTGGTTTTGTATTTAAATAAACTATTTTACTCCTACAATACAATTTTATTTTGTAGTCCAAGAGTACAGTCAATGGTCAATGCTTGCTTAGGTTTAAAATTAGAAAAAAGCAGTCAATCCAATAATTGGTAGTATTTTTTGGTAAATACATTGTAAATGGAGTACATGTTTTTTTTATTAAAAAATTGAACTAACCCATTGAAATTAGCATCGCGACAATCAAACATGAGACACTTTAAGGTACCAAACCAAAACTATTTCACCAACCCAAGTGGATTGATGTAGTACATATTATAAATAATTGACATTAATTTGTGGGTTAATATATGTTTACCCTGTTAATATTAGTGATTTCTGGTTTACCTCATGTAACAAAAAATTGTTTAGATTTCAACCTTGTAATTTGAAGATTCTTTGGTTTTGAACGTTCATAACTTTTGACCGTACAAAATTGATGTTATGGTAAGGCGTTAACCGAAATTCGTTCAAATTACATGGGGCAAAAATACCTTAAATTTTAAAACTTGATGCCATAAAGTCAAAAACCACCATACCTTGTTTGGAAGAGAAAAGAAAGTATAAGGAAAGATAGTAAGAAGAATGATTGTTAAAGGAATGAAAGTGAGAAGAAAGTGAGTTGATTTTTTTGGTTGTTTGGTAGGAGTGAAAGTGAATGGATTGTGAGAGGAAAGAAAGGTATATATTTATTCAATGACATAATTGCCCTTATGTAACATAAATATAAATGTTTTATTTAAAAACATATATTTTTTTGACAAGAGAAGGCATACATTTATAATTTATAAATATTCGTACTTAGAAAAATATTAGTTATATTTGAAGCATCAACGCCATGTGTGTTTAACTGTAAAAAAACACGTTAGTGTATATTTTAGAAGAAACAAAAACATTATAAAAAAGAAATAAAACATGATAGGAAGCAAGGGCAAAAGGAGAAATACAAATTTTTTTATGGTACAGTAACTTTCTCTACATCAGTGGCAGGAAAGTTTTTTGCGTGGGTCCCATGTCTGAACTATTCTTTCCATTCACTCTTTCATTGCATCCAAAGGAAGCAAAGATTATTGGAACTTGTGCTTCCCTTCCTTCACCTATCTTTCCTTTCTCTTTCTTTGGAACCAAACACAGCCTAAATTTTGGAAAATGTTTTCATCCATATGTTTATTTCTTGAGCTTGCATTCGCACACTAAGGCTATGTTTGGATCTAGAGAAAGATTAAGGAAAGAAAGAAGAAGGAAAGAAAATGTGTGGAAAGATTGGTTTTCCACCCTTTGACAGCACTTCGAAAAGAAGAGGAAATAAAGTTTGAGGTGGGCGCTCAAAACCTTTTCTCACTATTTTGGACGGAAACATGAAGAATCACCAACTTTTTGAGGAAAAAGCCAAAAATACCCTTGCTATAATAATTAATATTATGTGTTGAACAAGCATATTGTAAGACAAACAATGCTTTTGAATTGTTTAGCAATCGGCGTGATATTTTTTTTATCAATCTCGGCATGATGTTTTGATCAAAAAAGACATTAGCAAAAAAATTTAACAAATGTTAGGTAAACTAAAAATTATTAATAAAATGTATTTAAATGTGTAGATAGCATAATTTATTTAAAATAAACATATTTAGCTATAACCTTATCATTTTGCAAATATACATATCTTTCTTTCCTTTCACAATCTATTCACTTTCTTTTATACCAAACAACTAAAAAAATCATCTTATTTTCTTCTACCTTTCTTTCCTTCTACTATATATCCATTCACTTTCTTTCCTTTGACTTTCTTCGCTAAACCAAACATAGCCTAAGACAATATTTATTGGTACATATAACCTTATTCAAAGCCACATGCCTAAATCAATTTGGAAAAGAAAGATAAGTAGTGAAATCAATTTTTTTAACTACATTCCTAAAGTATCCACCATTTACCTAAACCAATTTATAATTTGAAAATCCCTCAAAAAGGCTAAAAGTGTATGTTTTGTATAAACTTTAATTTGTTGTTTAGAATGTCTTCAAATTGTATGGTTAAGTGGCATGTGCATGTCGATCGGGTGATTACCCCATTTTAATAATGCATGATGTTTTTTCGGAGTATAAAATTCAAACTGCATCAGACCTTATTTTTGGAGCGTTTTTATGGCGAATGACTTGAAAAAAAAATAGAACAAAGGTACATAACATAAATAGAAGCAACATAAGACAAATAAACAGTTAAAAAAACCATAATAACATGAATGATGACTTGAACCCTAAAAAAAGTCATTCCGGAATATACAATCCGAACAACGTCTCACCCTACAAAAAGAGCCAAGTTTCTCGTAGTTTCACCTAGGATCGTATTGTTTCGGAATATATAATCCGGAATCTATGTGTAATTCGGATTATATATTCCGGACTGCATCAGAAGCTTTTGGCCGATGGTCTACACCACAAACAAAACGTTTTTCAAACGTTTTTGGACGGTGGTCAAGTCAAAAAATTAATGTCTTTCCCACCCTTTTCTTACCCTCCCTCCCCTATAAATAACCTTCATTTTCTCAAAAATTGTCACACCTTCTTCTCCTCTTCACCTCTTCCTTCTACAACGATGTGTTTCCCTCGTTGTCCTTTCATAGAAAGAGGCCTCTTTGGAAATCCATCAGGGGTTATATGATCGACCAACAGTGAAAGGGTCAGTCTGGGTTTGAGGTTGGTCTGTCTGGGTGTAAGTTTGACCATCATGGTCTCTTGTTCCCTAGAGGCCTCCGCGAGCATTGGTTTCTTCTTCCCATCCTCCCTCTTTCCTCCCCCTCTGTTTCCCCTCCAACAGTGGCTGGAGCCACTGGTATAGTTTACCCCCTTCCCCTTAGAAATAGTTTTAGGTTCTTAGACCATCTACAATGGGGGTCCTTCCTCTATTTAGCACCATGTTAAATAGGCACCCCCATTGTGACATCAATGAATATGGTGCTTACAAAGATGAGTGCTTTTATAGGGGCTCTCTCTCTCTCCTATTACTCATGGGTCCCACATGTACAATTAATTCTATTTTTTCTCTATATTCAAATATTGTATTATTTTAATATTAAAAATTTAATTATATAATAGTTGCAAATAACAGTTAAATTATATAATAGTTGCAAATAATAGTTTCTTGAATTATTAATAAAAATAAAAATAAAAGTTCTCTTTTTTTTATATGATTTATAATTATATTACTTCAATATTTTAAAATTATATAATTATGAATGTGTATATAAATTAGAGTTTTGCTAGAAGACACCTTTTATAAAGGTGTCGTTTAACAAGTTATTCTATGAACATTTGTTAAAAGAAACTAACTAATTTTTATGAAAGTGCCTTCTAGCAAAGTTATAACTAAAAAGTGGAAATCACACCTTGAGATGTGAGTTGTTAAAAAACACTTTCATGGGTGGTTTGTAGCAAAACCCTTGTTAAAATTTAATGATATAGAGTTATTGCTGGGACCCAATTCATAATTATTTTGAGGTGCTGAGTTGGAGAAATTGGGTGCTTATTCAGTATTAATTATAAAATGAATGACGTGTACAGTCGGGACCCGTTTAAGCACCCAAATGGGGTGCTGCATTGTGGATGGTCTTATGTAATAAGATTAGAAATAGTTTTAGGTTCTTATGTAATAAGCTTAAAAAGCTTCAACATTATTGTAATGTATTATTCCTTTATCAATAAAATGAGTTTTTTTTTTTATCTTTTTGTCTTTTTATTTCTGTTTTATATTTCTATTTGCAGTTATTTTACAAATTTGAAAGCTTACAATGAAAAAATTCTGAAAAAAAGAGCAATCCGGATTTTAAAATCCGAAAAAATTCGAAAAAAAACTAACAATGCAGTTCGGAAACAATAATCCGAACAAAAGTATTTTTGGATGGGAAATATAAAACCCTTAGTCGTTTTATGTTGTTTTTCACTTTCAATTTTATCCTTCATTTAAAACGGATAGACTTATATATCTTTGTCCGTCTTTCCGCTAACAAAATCAATTATTTTCCAAAACAACTTTTCATTTAATCAATCTACAAACTTTGTCATCGTTTACCATTTTATCCGATTCAAAGATTAGTCTCTACGCTCATATAGAGAGAATATATGTTTGACACCCGAAAAACAAACAAAATAAAAACTTTTCATTAAACAATTATTAATCATTAAAAGTGATTATTTTACAAAAAGTGATTATTCCAAAGACTATTGTCTTCATCTCCATCACCAATCCATCTCTTTCATTTCCACTAACTCACACTCTGTTTTCATCTTTCAAACTCCAAAAACAATGCCAGGATTAACAGCACCATCAGATTATTCCAAAGAACCACCTCGTCATCCTTCTCTTCAAATCAACTCCAAGGTAATCAATCACACCAAACGCTGATTCTCTTTCTCCAAAACGCTGATTCTAATCGTCGTTTTGTGTTGTTTTGTTTTTTCAGGAACCTTTCAACGCAGAACCAAAACGTTCAGCGCTTATTGCATCGTATGTAACACCTTCGGATTTCTTCTATAAGAGGAATCATGGTCCTATTCCTATCGTTGAAGATATCAATAGGTTCATTCATTCTCTTCAAATTATTATTTTTTTAAATTTTTGTTATTTATTAGTACTATAATATGAATTTATGATCAGTTCGGTAAGAAATAGCGGATATCTGATAAGATACCTGAACTTATAGTGGATAGTTGATAGTTTAGAGCAGATAAACTAGCGGATTGAATTTGTAGTATTTGATAAAGTTAGCGGTTGAGTTAGTTCATAAATATGATATGACATAAAAAAAGTATGTTTAATTAATATATTTTTTTTCAAACAAGGGTAAAATTGAGAGAGAAAATGATAAATGATAAGCTAATTGAAATAGTTTATTGAAATAAGCTATAGGTTATGTTTGACAAAAAATAGCGGATAACTGATAAGTTAGAATAAAGTGGATAGCTGATAAGCTAGCTTATAGAAGATGAGCGAATAGTGAATAACATATATTAGCTTATAACGAAGAAGCTAGCTGATTGAATTTGTAGTGTCTGGTAAAATGAGCGGCTGAGTTACTTTATAAATATGAATATGAATATGAAATGACATAAAAGAGATATGTTTTATTAGTTTTTTTCAATTAAGATAACAAATGTTAAATTGAGAGTAAAAAATGTTAAGTTATAAGTTATTTGAAGTAGCTTATTAAAAAACGATATAAGCTAGTAAAAATAAGCTCGTGAGAAAATGATGCTTATCAAATAAATCTATTTTAGTCATATGAGCTTATAAGCTATCAACTATAAGTAAGCTTATTTTGCTTGCCAAACATACCGTTAATTTATATACACAGCACTGTAAATATTGTTTTTACAATGTTAGTCAATCTTAACTATCAAATCATTGAAAACGTTTTGTAACTACTTCTAAAGCCACAATCATCGTGATTTATCAACAGTGTAAAACTTTTTCTGCGACAGTGTATGAAAATTTATCTTTGTTATTGTTATTGTGATTGTGACTGGTTTAGTATTTATGAACAGATACTGTGTGGAGATATCTGGTCTTGTGGAACATTCCAAACAGCTCTCTATGAAAGATATCAGGTTAGTTTGTGGTTTGTTGGGAGTTTGGAATTCAGTTAGAATTTTCTTACGCTTAAGAGTATGTTTGAGTTGACTTATTTCAACTTACTTATTGGCATAAGCACTTGTGAGATTGTTTGGAAAAACTTATAGAAATAGTGTGTGACATGTCCATAAGTTGTTTTAGCTTATTTTCAAAAGCTCTCTAAGATAGTTTTTGAAAACAATATATCGATAATACGAAAACAATTTGACTTTATTTTGTTTCATGTTGAAGAAATAGCTTATAAAATAAGCACTTATATGATAAGCCCCTATGCTATAAGCGATTAGTGAAGTTGTTTATTGAAACAGGGCCTAAAGTTATCTTTTCTTGTTTTAATATTTTTTGGAGAGAAAAATAGAAGAAAAATGTCAAATTGAAAACTGTTATTCTTTCAGGACAGAGAATGAGGGAGTGCTTGGGTAATAACTTAAGCACCTATTCAATATGTTGGCATCATATAAGAACTAATTGTAGAGAGTCCTACATTGATTGGGATATGACTTGAAAAAATGTTTATAAGTGGGAGGCATCTTGCATATCCACAATACATTGCGCCGCCCGCTATCGATCCATGGGCTCACGCTCTAGATGTCTAGTTCTGGGCGTGAGTGAATGTGTTGCGACTTCAGAGTCTCCTATTAGATGAGATATAGCTTGAAAAAGTGTTCACAAGTAAGCACCTATTCCATAAGGACATATGGTTACTATGGTAATAACTTGCGTATAAGCTAAAACAACATACAAGCATGTCATAAGCTATATTTGTAAGCTCTCTTAAGAACTTACACAAGTGCTCATGTCATAAGACAAGTCTAAATCAGCTCTTCCAAACTTCCACGAAATTCTTGATCTGTTGGTTCATTATTATTATATTCTTGTGGTGCAAGGAAGTGACCTTGTTATTTTGGTGGCAGGAAACTTCCAAAGTATAATGTAACGGCCACTCTGCAGGTATGTGTTCTCTAGCTAAACTTGGACTGAAGTGGAATGGTGTTTATTTTGGTATTTTTACATTGATTTTGGGATGACTAAACCATTCTGCAAATCAATTTTCTCAGTGCGCAGGGAATCGGAGGACTGCTATGAGCAAGACGAGGACAGTGAAAGGGGTTGGATGGGATGTTTCTGCTATTGGAAATGGTTAGTGTTGTTAGTTTTATTATCGAAGACTTGAAGTATTCTAGGATTGGAGGTGTTTCATGTTGTGTTTATGATTACCCTTAAATGCTAAGCTATTGATTAAGATATCTAATTAATGTACTGAATCTATGTATTTTTAATTACCGTTTCATTTTTTTTTCTTTCAGCTGTTTGGGGTGGTGCCAAATTGGCTGATGTTCTTGAACTTGTTGGAATTCCAAAGTTGACAAGTGTCACTCAATTTGGTGGAAAACATGTTGAGTTTGTAAGCATTGATAGGTGTAAGGTAATGATTAATGAATATGGCTTGTGTGTTTCATCTGGCAATCTTCAATTCCTTACTATAAGTCTATAACCTTATTGATTCCTTTAAAAAAAATGAAAAATAGGAAGAAAATGGAGGACCCTATAAGGCCTCAATACCACTCAGTCAGGCTGCAAATCCTGAAGCAGATGTTCTACTTGCTTATGAAATGAATGGAGAAGTAAGTTCATTTGATTTCTTGTTTTCTATCTTCTCGCAGCAATAAAACAATTTTTTTTATTTTGCTGTTTATATTGTTTTTCAATCATTTACTCTTGGATTCATGCAAACTGATGGCTTCTCATAGTGTCATCGTAGGAGCTGCAATAATGCACTTTTATTTTCTACAAAAAAAAAGTTTATTCTATTATTTGTGTTTTTAGTAATGAATAATAGGGTTAATAAAAAATTAGGGTTTAAATTTGAGTTTCATATGTAGATAGTAACAAATAATTACTATAAACTTGAATTCAACATGTTATATTAGTGGATAATTTATTTAAATTTGAATTCCATTTGCTGATATTAGGACATAATTAGGAAATGTAAAATAGTATAGATGCTCATTTTGAATTCAAAAAATTAGAACAATATAAAAATAGATTCTCTGAGTAGCCTTTGCTCAAGCATTACAGGGGATTTTCTTCTGCAATACATCTATTCTGATTCTTAATAATTCATTTTCTTCTTCCTCTTTGGAAATTTGGGTTCGTATCAGTTTTGAGCTTCGTTTATAATCTCTGTCTTTCTTTAGCCTCTTAACAGAGATCATGGATACCCATTACGTGTGGTTGTTCCTGGTGTCATTGGTGCTCGATCTGTTAAATGGCTAGAAGCTATCAATATCATTGCAGAAGAATGCCAGGTCTGATATATGATGTATTATACTTTCAAAATACCTAAATTTTCCTTTTTGGAATGCCCTAATAGCTTCACATTATTATGTATATCAGGGTTTCTTCATGCAAAAGGACTACAAAATGTTCCCACCATCAGTGAATTGGGACAATATTGATTGGTCAACCAGGAGACCCCAAATGGATTTCCCTGTTCAGGTATTCTTGTTATTGTGTTCTTTCTTCCTTTCCTAACTTGAGTTAATTGAAATTAACCAGTTTGTACTTTGGAGTAAGTGCTAATTTAATTTATTACAAGTTTATTAAGCAGAATAAGTATTTTATTGAGCAAACTTTTGTAACTGATGAGTATTTGTTTCCTTGTGGCAGTGTGTTATATGTTCTTTGGAAGACGTGAGCACAGTTAAGCCTGGGAAGGTTAGTTTATTTAATGATGTGTATATGATAGGCTATTCATGCTTCAGTGTGTATGTGTTTTTGTTATTCACTATGAAATGCACAAACGTGTTGAATTAGCTTTTTTATTTCAAATAATATTCTAAATTTAAGTTCACTGAAAATGAAAGACATTATTTCTGGTAAATTTCACTTCTTTTTTTCTCCTCTTTTTTCAAGTAAAAGTATATATTTGATTTCCAAATTCCTATTAGGGAGATAAATTTGATGCCTTTGTCTTTCAATATGACAGAAACAAGACTACCGCACATAGGCCATGTTTATATAAACAACTTAATTAAATGCTTATCATATAAGTGTTTATATATGAGCTATTTCTATAGCAAATGATAAAATAAAGTCAAACCGTTTTCATAATAACTATAAACTATTTTCATAAGCTGTTAAGAAGAGCTTATGGACATGTCATAAGCTGTTTCCATTAGCTCTCCAAACAGTCTCACAAGTGTTCATTTCAGTAGCTATGCTAAAAAAAGGCAATCGAAACAGGCTCTCATTCTGCTCATTTGGTAGTTGACTAAGTCCTAATTCTGGCATATGTTGTGCAGGTAAAAATTAGCGGCTATGCCGCATCAGGTGGTGGCAGAGGCATTGAGAGAGTAGATGTGTCTGTTGATGGAGGCAAAACATGGATGGAAGCCTCAAGATCTCAAAAAAGGGGCATTCAGTATATCTCAGATGCTGCCAACAGCGACAAATGGGCATGGGTGCTTTTTGAAGTCACGGCTGATATTCAGCACAGCACAGAGATTATTGCGAAAGCGGTATGTTTCATATTTTCTTCTAATTATCATTATTCTAGTTTCTTGTCTTATGAGACTGTCGAGATATTTGGAGAGAGAAAATATGATGGACTAGCATTTGGGAATCATATAAGAACATGATGATATGGAAAATTCTTTAGTCCTCTTGTTAGTAAACATGATCCTCAATTGCGGCTGCGATCATGGTTGCAGATAGTCAGATGGCTACAAACCTTGATATTGCAGAAAATGCAGCCGCAATTGTAGTGGCAATACCTTTGCAGAGACCTCTAAAACCTTTATATTCCAGCCACAGTTACAGCTGCGAACCGCAATTTAGAACTATGTTAGTAGGTACTCACCGAAAGTGTTATCTATCCCAATTTAACTGCTATAAGAATGGAAAATGGTTATGTCCACTTTACAGTGTACAATAATGTAGCACAGACACTTTATATTGAAGGCGTGTCCGGTGGCCAACACATGTAAGTGTTGGACATCGACATAACACCGACACATTGGTTATAAGTTACATTTAATCGCTTCCATTTTTTTTTAAAATTATTACCGGTGTTCCATGTCAATATCAGTGTTGTGTCCGGTGTCCGTAATTGCATTTTTGTCAGTGCTAACATTTCATTGTCCTTAAACTGCAAAAAGCAATAAAATCAATTTTGCTGTCCTCACCCATGAGTACATTTTAAATTAGAAAGGTTTGTCAGATCAATAGAACTTCCTTATAGAAAATATCCTAAAAACAGAACATTTTTAGGAGAACAAAAATTGAAATGCTATGCAACTCAATTATGATCCATACGAGTTCTTAGAGAAAAATGCATGAGCTGAATCCATATGAACGTTGAAACTTACAGAAACACTTCATGAAGTGTTAATGAAACCAAAGTTTAGGTTGGAAGAATAGTTGAGCATAGTAAAGAGGGTTCCATTGCCAATCAACTCTCTTGTAGGCGAAGAAACAATACCTATTTTTTCATAATCATCATATACTCTTAACTTTTGATATACTTTGGGATTAACTTTCACTTAATATGAATGTGAGTTTGAGAATATTGAACAGTTGTCGTTTCTTCTCAAATATTTTTGATATATTTCCAGATTGTGAATAGAGTAGAGTCGGTAATATGCTTATATAGACTACTCTAAATCGTACGGATTAATGGGCTGACTACAACCATTACACATAATTTTAAGAGTATACGCTGTTACAACACATATCATATCAGCAAATGAGTTCATTTACATTATGGATCAGAGGAAATCACCACTCTAATTGAGTTGGCCATCTTTTTAACGTCTCCTTAATAATTAATACCTTTGTATAATTTACAGGTAGATTCAGCTGCAAATGTTCAACCTGAAAAGGTTGAAGACGTTTGGAACCTTAGAGGGATATTAAACACTTCATGGCATCGGGTACAAGTTCAAGCGAGTCACTCAAACTTGTAAAATTTGTGCCAACTATTTGGTCAATGATTTTGAAGCATCTTACTGAACACTGAACTCTGAATGTGCATCGGCGCCAATTGTATAAAAATTCTCAACACGAATAAACCCTAGAGATAAAGGGAAGGGCTTGTGAATAATCACTTGCTCATGTTTCATGTGTGATTGTCTGAAACTATAACTTTGTTTCATTATGGAATTACTGAGATAATAAACTTGGAGCGTTTGGCATTTCGAATTTCACCTATATGATCTTTTATCATTTTCATCGTACCTTTAGTTTAGTTACTGGATATGATGCACTGACACTGAGATTGGACATGACACTGACTTACACTTAAAACATGTGGTAATAATTTAAAAAAAATAAACGTAATCGATTATAATCATGCATGTCAGTGTCGTGTTAGCATCACTGACATGTCTTCAATTTAAAATGTCCGGAGTACATATGTTAGAGACTTAGAGGCAAGTTTTAAAAACCGGACCGGTGATCGACTCGATAAAGGTACTGGGTCATTGGTTGAACCACTGGTTCATTGGTCGAACCGCATGACTCAACCGGATGACTCGGTTATATGACTCGGTTTATATAAAAAAATCTTTATGTTAAATTAAACTGAACCTATTGACTTTGAACTCAAAATTTTTTTTTTTTTTCATTTTTATGACATAAATGAAAACAACTTGATAGATGTCCTTGAATTTAGCTGCATATATTTTAATAATAGTATTAAATAAGGGTATATTTAAAAAAATAATAATTAATGTGTGTTGTAATTTAAAAAAAGGTTTACATTTAGGGACAAAAATAAAATCAATACATATTCAAATAAATATATATAGTAAAAAAGTTTTTATTAAAATATCTGAGATGCCCGATGATAATATTAAAATGATAAGAGTGTGTTTGGTTCCCTTAAAAAAAACTATTCAATTCTTATATATAAACGATAAGAAGCAACTTAAAAACAACAAATCTGCATAGGGGACGCGGGTTCAACACCCAACGTAGTTATTTTTTGGAAAATTAATATAATTAATTTCTACTTACATCAAACCGGTTCGGTTCATTGGTTTTTACTGAGCTTGGCCGAGTCTCACCGGTTCAGGCCGGTTTGATTACCTCACCAAAAAAAAAAGATAATAAAACCTGTCAATGAGATTAATTCCTTTCGTATGTAAAAGAATAACTTAAAGAATGGATTAGTTTTTAAAAAACAAACTCCTAATTGAGCAAATTTTTAGGAAGCATAAAATAGTTTTCACTAGGTTCCTTGGCAAAAATGGCTGTCTTATTGGTTTGAAAGATGCAACCAAAGCTCCATCTTCCAGGATTGTTGAAAGAGTTGTCGTCCACATGCATATAGGAATGAATTTTGTAAGTCATTTCCAGATAATCCATTTACCCTTGAAAGATAAACCATGGATTCAAAACCATAATTTATTTAAATCTCTATACAAGAAACATTAGAGTACTAGTATAAATTGCCTAAAAAATTGAGACAAAATTCACACATATTCAATCAATTATTGTTAAACTCATGAAACTTTATATTTGCAAGATTTTATTAATGTCCAAATTGATCCATATAGGTTGCAACATTATTCAAGAAATACAAATTATAAATGAGTAAATATTTTTCCCTCAAAAAAAAAAAACTACAAGCATTCTAATGTCTCAAAATATTTGAGATAACTAAAAGAATATCAGCAACTTTCTCAACATCATGAGCATATTTTGGAAGCAAAGTATTATCATCAAAGGAAGGGTTTCCATAAACTCCATTAAGACAATCTGGAGCAGCTTCTCTAATAGTTTCTGCGTCATCATACAAACCCTCATACTCTTCACTCTCAATGAAACCTTGAGCTTCCTCAATTTCATCAAGAGCACTAGTAAAACCTAGTGAACACCATTGGTAATGGGATTTTTCGGCGTTATTACGACTTCGTGCAATTAGTTTTGTGATTAGATTAATTGTGTTGGTTATTTTGGCATGAGCATCTTCAATGGAGTATTTTGCAAGGCTAACAAGGTCTCCATGTACACTACGAGGTCTTGATTTGAGAAAAGTTGAACAAAAAGTAGGGTTTTGAGTTTTCTTGCAAATGGTTTGCACATTTACAATTTTGGCTGCATATGAGGATGCAATAAATAAAAGAAACATAATGGTAATTGATGAAAAACGAACCATATTGTACTTTCTTGTAGTAATTGTAACATTGGTCATTTGCTTGCTTCAATCCTTAGCTTTATATAGTTTTGGTCAATTAAAAAGATGATAAAATATTGAATTTAATTACTATAAGCACTTTGAGACTTTTTCTTTAAAGTTATGTTTTATATATCACCATATGGTATTGGTAGATAGTATAATTTGGTTTCTTTTTAACCATTTGATTGATGAAGATAATTTGAAGTTCAATCGTAAGGTAAATATAGTCGATTAAGAATTATTTGACCAAGAATCAAATTTGGGTCGTCTAGAACAATTCGTCATCAGGGGAAGCTCTTAAACCATAATATAATTTGGTTATGAATATGTCTAGTAAAAATACCGGATGACTGATAAACTAGCTTATATAATTGATGACTAATGACTAAATATTTTTTTTATGACGGTTCAACTAACTGATAAATATTAAATGAGATAAAATAAAATTCTTAATTTAAACCTAACATTGTAACGACCCCTAAAAAAAATTAAACACAGAATGTAACAAAAA
>Ga0315913_1001726_pt1 | contig 24678 bp, 9 predicted proteins | sample MpolsnodulesMG_FD_207736 | JGI IMG/M metagenome (GOLD analysis project Ga0315913, IMG submission 207736) | Medicago polymorpha root nodule microbial communities from Los Angeles, California, United States - small nodules | ecosystem: Host-associated > Plants > Roots > Nodule | place: USA...
CCTCCATAACATCATGATATTGCTTGTGGTACGAGAAAACTGCATGTCACACACAATATGTTGTTGTCAGTCAAATGCAACTGCTTTGTTGGGTGAATCATAGTCGCATAGCGATCGCAACAACATAAAAATTTTAATTTTATCGATCTATGGTTCATTTTGCATTTTTAAAACATAATATTTTAAGAATTGAGTTAGATATAACCCATATTTTATAATATTAGAGTCTGTCAAAGATCATTTGAACCAATTGCTATTGGGCTCACTTGAATCCCGCTTAAGATAGTGGCAGGTAGTCGTCACCTAAGAAAACCTAAATCAAATTCTAAGACATAATTTTGTAAATATTACAATCAATGCTGCTTGCATAATTATTTATGTTGATAAATATGATATGAGGGTTATCAATGATGCACCCAAATCGTATATAATACGTGCTTGACAACCTGTACACGTATATACATAAATTTTGTAAGATATTCATCAAGTCACATAAATAATTAATGAACAAAGATTTGAAGGAATATGGGAAGGGGAAAAAAATTAAATATGGTGAAGGAGGTATTAATAAGTGAAGCACATACTGAGAGTATCACCAACATGGAACGTTTTATTAGAAGTCCAATTTTTATAGTCAGGGTGATCTATGATAGTCCACCCAGCAGTATCTCCCACCCTGTAAACAGCACTTGTAGAATCCCCTGAGAGATTAATCAAAATTGCTATAATCAACACCAGAATCAAAGCCATTTGATTCCTGATCGAGGCAATAAGTGTAGTAGTGAGCTCATTAAACAAATATGAAATTGGGATGAAAATAAAGATATAGCCAAATTATAAAGGTAGAGGATACATGCAGAAGGAAATGGAAAATTGAGCAGTTTGGTCAGTAAAATTGTGTGAAGTATATCTTGTCCTTTTATATACTGCCAACTCATGTACACTATGCTCCTCAAAACAAAACAAAAAAACTCATGTACACTATGTGGGATGTCCAAGGTAATTAAGTGGAAATGAAATTGGTTTTTTCTTTGGATATCATGTGCACAAATAACAACCATCAAATTGTTGGGTAGATATTAGATTTTGCATTGGAATGAGTTTGTAAGATGAAAATTGTCTTTAATTATAAACTCATATTTAGGTCTTATTTCATCCGACGTAAGACTCTTAACACACATTCTCGTGTTTAAGATTAGACATCTGAAGCGTGACTTGAGTACTTCGATAGCAGCGATTTAATAGAAGACGATCCTACGAATCTTCGATACCATATTAAAATTTGAGTTGGGATTAACTCAATCTAACAAAACAAACTTTTAAGGTGACGGCCGCCTCTACTTTATAAAATGATGTATGTATATGTCATGTCTCATCCAACATGTGACTTTTAAGATATGCCTTTCTTACCACTGGCCATAACAAATTATTGAAATTGGTAAAGAAATCATTTAAAAACGTATCAATTACAAGTTCTGAATTTTTTCAGCATTTTACCTCTATTTTTTTCTTTTCTTGTTATTGAAATAATCAAGTTAAATAACATCATGATACTTACCAAATATATTTATGAATTGTATATATAAAATAATACATACCCTTTTGACTGGATGAAAATAGTATTGTTAAAAACAATATTTTCATGTAAAAAAACAGCATTTTCCTTCTTAAAAATATACTAGCATACATTGAGTTCTACCAAAAAATACTAGCACACATTAAAAATCGTGGTTCGACCTAACACAACCCCATAAAACTGACCTGTGAGGTGAGGATTGCTCCCACTTATAAACACATTGTCAACCCATCTCTTATCCGATGTGGACTCTTTAACACACTCCCTCACATTCAAGACTGGACATCTGAAAGGTGGACATAAATGGTGGATGGCCTGATAACGGAAACCTAATAGTAGGTGGCTCGACAGATCTTGGTGGAGGCTCTGATACCATCTTAAAAATCATGGTTGGGTTTGACACAACCTCGCAAAACTGGCTTGTGAGGTGAGGATTGTCCCAACTTATAAATACATCGTCAGGTCATCTCCTATCCGATGTGGGACTCTTAACACACCTCCTCATGACCAACACTATTGAGCTTGGTTCGTGGACATGAATGGTGGGTGGCCCGATAGCAGAAATCTGATAGCAGATGACTCAATGGATCTTGAAGAGACTCTAATACCATCTTAGAAAGACTATTACTTTTTCCACCCTATCCATTTTTCGCGCGCCCTATTTTTTTCCAAAAATGTCCTTGAGATTTTCGGATTTTAAAATCTGAACTGGTGTTTTCCTTTGTTATAGGGTGAAAAAAAAATGAGTTTTTCACCAATTCGGATTTTGTAATCCGAAAATCTCAAAAAATAGGGTGCACTATTTGATTTTTTCGGATTATAGAATCCTAACATGGTGCTGATGCAGTTTGAATTATGTAATCTGGACAGCACTAGCACCAATTCTGAACATGTTTGTAACATGGATAGTCATTTTAAGGACAATATTAATCTTCCCAGCTTTCATCCTTGTGTTATTATGATCAAGACTCCCTTAAAAGGGAATTCTTACGGGACTCCGCCCTCAAAATCCAAAATTCCATCGTTTAGACCCTTTTTTCATGGTGCTAATGCAGTTCGGATTACGTAATCCGGACATCACCAGCACCAATTTTGAACATGTTTGTAACATGGATAGTCATTTTAAGGACAATATTAATCTTACTAACTCTCATCCTTGTGTTTTTATGATTATATTTTACATGAATAGACCCTTTTTTTGGTTGTTTATAAAAGCAAAATTCAAAATTGCTGAAATAGGAGAGATTATGATTGGTGATTATACATAAGCATAGTCTAGGTTATGAAATCTGAACTCGTCCGGATTATGAAATCCGAACTGCAAAGGGGCATTTTTGGAAATTTTACAGGGTCCGTGAGACTGCCATAGAGTGAGAAAAGTAATAGTCTCTTAGAAATCATGGTTGAGCCTAACACACCCCCACAAACTTGCTTGTGAGGTTAGGATTGCCTTAGTTATAAACACACTGTGAAACCATCTCTTATCCGATGTAAGACTCTTTAACAAAAGACGTCCCTAAAGTCACAACCATGAGGAATTCGGGCCAGGTAGTGTTCTTTGAAGTAGTGTAAGGTTTAATCATCATCTATTTAGTCTAAACTTGTTTGCATAGTTTGGAAGAGAAAATAACAAATTTGGACTATTTAGTCCCAAAATTTATGTCACTTTAGAATGGTGACGCAAATTAAGGTTTTATGTTTTTTGAAAATTAAGATCATCAAGACATTAAAAATAATAGAAGACATTTGAATTAGGTTGACAGACATTAAAAATAATAGAAGACATTTGAATTAGGTTGACATCCCTTGTACACTTTAAACATTTGTCTAGTACTCATATATATTTATTATAAAAATGGGAAAATGCACAAACATCGGGGGACATAAAATCTAACGTAGTAAATCCACACAAAAGTGCAAGTCAATCCAAACGAGTGATACAAAAATTTAAAACAACACAAGTGAATCCATCGTTTAGTTAATCCTAATCAGAGGTCTACAATGTGGCGAATGAACCGACCACCAAATGAAGTGATTTACTTACCGACAACTTCCTGAGTGACTACAACAAGCAATATCAGTTCATTCGAGTCAAACAATCTCGTAGTAAGATATCACAACAATCTGAATTCAAACACAAGTGTTAAGATGATGAACCTATTGCCTTGAAACTTTTAGATCTCAACAAATCCGGTAACAATCAGAGAATTAAAGGCAGAAACACACAACAATCATAGTAGAACCGACTAAAAAATCAATAATAAATAATAAGAGTTTTTTTTTTACAAGTATAAATAATAAGAGTCATAATAGAAAAAACAACATTTATAATAAAAAAAATATTAATACTTAATGATGATAAAAAAATAAAAAGAATATATATAAAAAAATCATTTTGTCAAGTCCTAATATTTATAGACTAACAATTAAATCTTTTCGTCCACATGAGCTTAGCTCACTTGATAAGGGATAAAACATAATTTATGCAGGGGTTGAGTTCGAACCCTGGATACCCCACTTATTCACATTTAAGGTGAATTTCTCTAATCACCATGCTCCTTGACAACAAAATTCTGTAAAAAAAAAAAAAACAAAACAAAAAATAACAAAAATGGTTTAAGAATAAAAATTGACCTTACTAAAATATTGAAATTTATGAACTTGCACATAAACAGTGTTATTGTTATCCACAACAAAGACAAGAACACAAGGCGTAGAGCATCTCATGGCAACCTCTTTCTCTCCAACAACACCACTCCGTTCCATCTTTCAAAACCTTCCAATTGTTCCCAAAGCCCTTCTTTCTGCACACTCCTCTTTCACCATCAAACGCTCTTCAACCCATGTCACTCTAAAGCTCTCTGGCAGTAACAGACACTCCCTTTCTAAAGGGTTGTTGACATTGCATACAAGGTACCAAAATCATCACTCTACTAGGTCATGTTTTTTGAATTACTTCATTGCTTTTTATTGTAATTTGGTTTTTTGAAAAATACCCAGAAAGGGATTTGTGAGAGCTGCTACTATTGAAGAAATTGAAGCTGAAAAGGCATCTATTGAGAATGATGTTGTAAGTATCTCTTTCAATAAAGTTTTCATTTTTATGTATATATGAATGTGGGGTTCTGAGTTTTTTTAATCTATGTCTTCAGAAAAGTAGGATGGAAAGGACTCTTGACAATGTTAGGACTAATTTCAGCTCCATAAGAACTGGGAGAGCAACCCCATCCATGCTTGACAAAATTGAGGTATACTTGTAATTGCATTGTTACTCTTTTATTTATTCTGCTTCTGCTAGAAAATGGGTGTTGCATTGTAATGGTTTTAATTTGTTGTTCTAAAGTTAGATCAATTGGAATTATGTGTTTTGATTGCTACTTGTCTGTCATGATCACTTTTCATTGCATGGCTTCTGTATCTTATTATCAGCTTTTGCTTCTGTTATTTACTTTCTTTCACTTTATTTGGATTGGTTTCAGTGTTTGTTAAATAATGGTTGTATAGTAGCACTATAGCGTAGCAGAATTCAAACAAATCGCTATTGTTCCTTGATATACTACTTAGTATAAAGTGTTGTTAAACCGCAGCTATAGTAACGCTATATTGCAATTGTTCCGTGATATACTACTTAGTACAAAGTGTTGTCAATTAGCGGCTGTATCGAAGCGGAATTTGAAAAAACCACAATTTTCCGCGATCTACAATTGACAATGTTGATTGGTTTAGTATTTTTCACTATTGCTATGTCTGATCATACCATTGCTCTTTACTGTTACTATTAAACAGTAGTAGGACAAAACTTAGGGGCATTTCCTTAGGTGTTTTTTCGTGTTGTTATTCACTTAATTTTTTTTTCTTTCTGTTATAACAAATTCTGAGAAAATTACGGGTTTGAGGAAATCATGGTTAGTTATGAATAGTTTAAATGAAGAACAACCCAAAAACACCTAAAGAAATGCACCTAAGTTTTGTCCATAATAATACTATGGGACATCCAATTGTCATTACAAACTGCTCCATCAAATTGATAACTTTTGCTTTTGTTTTGGCAACTTGTGTAATTGACATATACTTACACAGTGGTAAAAACTGAGATATTGATGTAATCATCAGATTTTAAATAAGAGTATAAACTGAAGAGACCGCATGTATTTAGTTTTATCTTTTCAAAGAGTTTTGTCTAGTAGAATGAGCTGTTTCATAACATGTTATAGGTGGAATACTATGGATCTCCAGTTAGCTTGAAGAGCATTGCTCAAATAAGCACTCCTGATGCCAGTTCTCTTTTGGTATCGCCATATGACAAATCAAGGTATGTTTTGCACTTATGCATAATAAACCAGAAGGAATAAAATTGATCAGCAAAATCAAAATGTTTTCATTTACTTATTGTATACTTCTATTCTTTTTCATGTATGGCACCCTCGTTATGATTTGTACGGTTTACATTTTTTTCTCTCTCTCTCCGTTGAATTGTCCGGGAGGGGTAACCTTGGCGCAACTGGTAAAGTTGTTGTCATGTGACTATAAGGTCACGGGTTCAAGTCCTGGAAACAGTCTCTTGTGTAAAAACAGGGTAAGGCTGCGTACAATACACCAAATGGTGGGACCCCTTCCCGGACCCTGTGTATGCGGGAGCTTCAGTGCACCGGGTTGCCCTTTTTCTCCGTTGAATTGTGTTTATTACTCTTTGATTGAGAGTATTTGTATTATTCCATACGGTCCCATTTGAGACATTCTTCAATAATGCGAGGCACAAATAATTTTGATTGTGATTAAATGTGTACATATGGTATCATATGTGAAGAATAATTCTAAGTGAGCTCTTGGTTACTATATTGATTTTCAGCTTGAAGGCAATAGAGAAAGCTATAGTTAACTCTGATGTTGGTATGACTCCAAATAACGATGGAGATGTGATACGGTTGAGTATCCCTCAGTTGACATCTGATAGACGGAAGGTATCTTCCTCGTCCGTTGATGCTGTAGTGTCTAAATTATCTTAGCAGATTTCTTTTGACTTTTTTTCTTTTTTGTGAATTACATTCATACTTTCACTGATTCAAAGTAATATTGTTGTTTGGTTCTAATTTTGTATTTAATTATTATCGAAATGACATAGCATCATCTCTTCTCTTCTATGACACACTTGAATAATTTAAATGGTTCTAATATTCTTTACAATTGAATCTTAACAACTATATGTGCAAGGGAGATATAATTGAAATCCCTCAACATTAGTAGCAAAATAAAAACCTTAAGCTAGGTGAGAAAAGTGAGGAACCAACTCTGTTAACTAGTAGAGAATCTCCTAAAAGCGAGCGAACCAACTCTGTCATCACAAGCGAGCTCTATAGGTGTGAAAGGTGAGGAACCGACTCTGTCAACTAATTGATTATCACAAGAGAGCTCTATAGGTGTGAAAGGTGAGGAACCAACTCTGTCAACTAGGATCTAAAAGTGAGAGACAAATAGAAGTTTCAGTATGAGCTATAGTTACCAAAGAAAAACCTTATTGGGGTACCTTAAGCTAAAGGTATTCCCTATATTCACTGGTAGAAAATAGATGATATCGCCTTAGACTTGGTCTTTTGTTCAACATCTAGTCCCAAAGACCATACTGCATTGGCAGTTCTATTCAGAAACCTATGCATGGAATGACATTGTTTTAAGTGTGCCGATCTAGCTTACAATAAGAACAATGAAGGCTTTCTCTGCCACCCTTGTATCAATGAGATTTGGTAATGACGGTGAAGTGGTCTGTGCACCTCATGTGCCTAACAATCGACTGAAAACTTGTGCATGTGAGTGCATTAACCAAGCTTTGGAAATGGCTCAGAGGTGAGACATGTTTCCAGTTTTTAAGATGGGTGGGGAGAGACAATTTGGATAGCAGTGAGAAGACAAGTACTGGCAATGGACAAGTGCTTGTAGCTGCTGAAACCTTAGACTGGAACAGTGTTGGATGGAAAAAAGCAAGGTAGGTATGAGCTTAATAATCTAAATGATTATATTACTCTTTACAAATAAATCTATACAACTATTTATACAAGAAAGACAATAGGAACAACCGCCTCAAGATTCGGAGCAAAATCAGTATCAGCTAAACTTTCTATGGAAACTATATCAAAGAATATACAATAGAAATAAATTATGGCTATAATCATAATCAACAAAAACAATCAATGAGAAAGGGGGAAAAGTTTCAAGGTATTCCAGGTCAAATTCCAACAAAATTGTTTTGGTTATCAATTTACCTTTTTATGAAACCATTTCAATTATAATAGTTATTTATACATGAATTATGTGGAATCTATTGAATGTCTAAACGCATATGTGGATTTTGTGATATCATTTGAATAACTTCAGCAGTCAGCTATAACTTTTTTCTGTTACCCCTTTCCAGGAACTAACTAAGATAGTGTCTAAACAAGTTGAAGACGGGAAGGTGCGTATACAAAATAGATTACAGTTATGTTTTGTGATAATGAACTGGCTCTTGTTTATTGCTAATTTGAGGATTTTGCTCTCCTGGGAACTTATTTCATTGCTAGAACTTTAACAGTTAGAAACTTCGTTGAATCTTGAATTGTAAATGAAGACTAAAATTTAAATCATTGTAATAATTGAAGAGAATTGTAAATGAAGACTAAATTTTAATCATTGTAATAATTGAAGGGTCTAATTGATGTAACAAGTTTTTTTTTCTTCTTTCTTTCTTTCTCAATGTAAATCATATAGCTTTACATGCCATAAATATGCTTCTAGAATAAATGTTTTGGCCAAATTAAAGTTGTTTGTAACTTTCTTTGGAATGCTTTGGCATCCTCACTTCTTTTATAGGTGGCTTTGAGGAACATAAGAAGAGATGCTTTGAAAGCTTATGAAAAACTTGAAAAGGTTTAAATCCTTCAATTGTTTACCTTTCTTTCTTAACTCCCTTCAGTAATTTATTCCTTGTCTTCCATAATACCTTTCATTAATCACGATTGGAATTTTCTCATAGGATAAGAAGCTCTCAGAAGATAATGTAAAAGATTTGTCTAGCGATTTGCAGGTAACTTGATACACTCATATAGGTTGCAATGTATTACTGTGTTTAAACTTCAACTGCCATCTCTCTTTTGTTTTTATTGGTGAATGGGACAATATACTGTAAAATGGGACAAGCACAAATCCAACCTCAAGTTGCAATAAACAACGCTATACAATTTGTTGTTTATACTGTACTGCAGTGATCAGCTCATTTTTTTTTGCTACCTAGTCACTATCAGTGTTAATTTTCCGTGAGGATAATTTGTTGTTGTATTTCATTATTGGTTAATGGTTATTATTTAAAATTAATAATAACATAATTTTTTTCTATTTTGTTGTTTTGTAGAAGCTGACTGATGATTATATAAAGAAGGTTGATGCCCTCTACAAACAGAAAGAAAAGGTATTATATATTTCCACTTTCTTTATATGTTTATCTATTAGCTTATGACAGATTGTAGATTAATTAGATGCCTAAACATGGATTCTATTCACAAAACTATTTTTCTAAGACCTAGGTTGAATTAACTATTTACTTATAGGAGTTTCTCAGTTAAAATGAGTTAATAGCTTGTCACTTTCAAAAATAATGTTTCATTAAGCTCATGTGTTCATACAGAAGTTAAATGAGAGAACCTCTCAAATAAATTGAGAAACAGAAACTAATTTCAACTAATACAAAAAGCTATTATTTAAAAATGTCGTTGTTACAAGATTCTTTTAATTTTTTGGGGGGAGAAGTTCACTGAAATTGGGTCCAATACAGTTCTAATAAGTATTTCTATGATTTGTTTGATGTTCTACATTTGTCACTTTCACGGCATTATGTTCTGCAAATTAGCTATGTAAAACTCAACAAATGATGTTTCATTTGAACATGGTATAGTGGTTAAAAGGATTGCCTCTCAATTAATTTACACATTTAGATTAACTTGGTGCCTTTGACTTGATGGAGATTTGAGTGAATAGGCAGATTTGTCCTCGAAATTGTGAGCATCGGTAAAACCAGTCTTTGAATTTTAAGAATTAGCTGATACATTCATGAAATTGTAATGCATCAGTCAAAAAGGTCCTTCCTTACCTGTTGCGGTTAGGGGTTATGACGTCACACGTTAAATGAGCATTATGTGGTCTTCCACATGGATCCCAAATCAATTCCACATCACAATTTTATGTGGCATTTCAAATTCATGCATTTAATGTCAACTCCAAGGCTTCCACCTTAGGATCAAAACACATTATATAATTTTTACATCATAAATTTCATATACAATTTAGTCTAGTGATGTGACATTGATGTGGAATCCACGTGAAATATTTTATGTTTATTCAATGTGCCACGTTGCAAAATCTAATGGAGCGACTTTTTCTACTAACGTGTAACAATTTCAAGAAAGCATTTGTTAATTGTAAAATTTAGAAGCTATTTTTATCAACAATTTGTCTATTCACTCGCCAAGATTTATATCCTTTTGTGGCCGGGAAAGAAGGATATCAACAAACAAGAAGTTATGGTTGATTATATATTTATACTTACATCTTGCAAAATTGAATTATGCATATTTGTATTATTGTCCTCATCACTTCTAGTTTTTCCTAAATTAATTTTCTAGTGATTTTTAGTACATACTATTTAGGGTTTGACAAGTAACTTCTCCCTTTCTTTCAGGAGCTGCTGACAGTTTGATCCTTTGATACAAAAAAAGTAATCTTACTTGAGTTCTATCTAGAGAAGGTCAAATTGTATTTACTTTGCCAAGTTTTTTTTAGTTGTTGTTGATATAAGCTAAGTTTGTTTATTGATGCATTTGTTTATTTGTTATACGGAAGACAACTTTTTCTGTTAAATATATGCTTTTTCAAATTGAAAAGGTGAGTTCATGTGTGCAATTTGGGATTTCTTCACAATTGCATCATTGGAATTAGACTCCTATTCCTATAGCGTAGAAATGTTAATTTTGTGAAATTTTGAGATATTGAGATCCTTATGATTTCTTTTGGGTGTGCGGAAGCGATCTGTATATGCCATATTTTTGTTTTGTTTAACAAGTTTATTTAGTTCAGGACTTCTGTGTTTTGAGCAAATATGGGTGTTGAAGTGAAGTATTGAACAAAATGCTTCAAAAAAATTAAAAGAGTGAGATGTCAAGAATGACCTACCGTTGGAAAAATTGCTCTGTTTTCATTCCTCCTTTATTGGGTACACAAAAAGGTTATGATGAATGGAGTTAAAAGAGTGTAAATCATACATAAAAGACTAAACAAAGAGGAATTACTCTGTTTTTTTTATGTCAAAAGGGAATGTTTATTATTGACCATCAACTATAGCCGTTCTAGTGAACTCAATTTTGCGTGTATTATTCCACTAGAACGACTAATGTTGATGGTCAGCTCCCAAGTAGGGGTACGAGAATTTAATTGTGCTGAAAAATCTTGCTGCTGGTCAATAAGACTTTATTTTGGTGGTAGAAGTGACATAGTTGCTTCATAGGCCTTCTGCATTGCTCAAAATTTAGGGAAAACCCCAATCATAGGCTAGCTTCTGATCAGTTCTGTAAGCAAAAAGATTTCCGTCGGAAGATACGTTTCAATAGGTTGAGCAATTAGGGGGCACTAAAGCAATCTTCTAGAAGTGAAAGAGATGAAAAAACTTTGAGGAGAATGGGAGTAGTAGAAAAGGGAATAACGACATAGAATAGACATTCACCTTGTATGGGTTCATTTCTCTTTAAGAGACTAAACACTCCAAATTTGAGAAAACTTTGAAAAATAAATTGGGAGAAGAAGACTTCAAGGAGTTTTGGAGGGAATTGAAAATTTCTCTAAATCTTTATCTTTTGAGAATAGTTATAAGTTCTGAAATCAAGAACATGTTTATAATAAGCTTTCTGTTTTGATAATAAAGTGTGGAGATTACTTTCCCTCCTCATCTCCTGAAGTCATTCCCTCCCTAAAATTTTGATAATTTTCTACCTACTATTGTATATACCAATACCAATCATGACATGACTATTTCTTGTCAAACTACTTTGTGTTTTTTTACAGTATAAATTTAATTTATTTTTTACATATATTTGTTAAGAGTTTTAAGAAAAATATTATTTTTGAGTATCATTGATCTTTAAGGTAAAATGAGATATTGTAACTAAATCATCTCTCTCTAGCACAATAAGACAACCCCAACAAAAGTTATTTACCCCAAGCCATCCATGATAAAAACAGGAAGGAAAAAAACCGCTATGTGGTTAATCCCATAAACATTAAAGGATTAGTCCACCAATGATTAATATCGAACATTAATCAAGGACTATGAGCTTTCATCAAACAAAATGACAGATTTATTTTAACCTTATCAAGCAATTTAGCCGTCGTTTCATCCTTTTGTCTAAAGCAACGATGATTCCTTTCTTTAACAAACACAGGCAAGCCATATAATGTACATACATGATCTTATTTTTCTAGAATAACCACCCAATGATGTAAATTGTAACAAATGATCAGTCTAAAGAGATGGAGTAACAAAATGAATACTAGATTAATGTCGGATTAAATCCCAAGCCACATCCTCCTGCACATACATTCATATATGGTTGAATAATCTCATGCCTTATCAAATTGTTTTTTGTGGAAAGGCGATTCTTCAATAATCTCCAAACAAATGTTTGAATTTACTTGCTAATGACTAATGAGGGTTTCTTCGATCTTTATGAGGAAATTCATGTTGATATTATTTTTCATTTGCTTGATTTATTTTTGCTTTTTTATGTTAGGGATGTTTGTATCGTTTGTATTGATTGTTTTCATTTTATAATTCGAAGTTGGTTGTTTTCATTTTATAGTAAAAAAGCACATCATAAAGTATCGTTTGCATGCCTAAAATAATATGCTTTGTAGAAAAATTATGGCGACAATATTCAATCCCATATCCTGACCATTCCGGTTGAGTTGTTGCTGCAATGAACTTAATAAATTAAAATATATATATATATATAGAGAGAGAGAGAGAGAGAAAAAATGAGATTCTTCTACCACAAGAAAACCTTGTTAAATGTACTTTAAACTATTAATAAATTTAAAGTCATACACCTAACAGTGTTTGAACTTTGAATATTGATCTAGAGACTAGAGTGTTCCATTGTACAGCTTGCGACAGAAATGTTATTTAATCATTTAAATTACTTTCTTCATACTAAACTCAACCTAAAATAAAATATTAAAAAAAGGCAATCAGAACTTTTTTCTTAAAAACAATTGAGACCTGAGTATTGATTGAGTATTTTGTTGAGTTACGTATTGATACGAAGCTTTTATTGTCGTTTAATAATGATTAATCTTTATAAAATACTTAAGATGAACTCTTCAGTAATCGAATTTTTTCCTATAACCTAAAAATCGAACTTTTAATTATCTACTAAAAGATTTAAATCTCTTACCACTTCGACCAACTCATTGTTTCTCTTACCACTTTAATCAACTCGTTGTTGGTAAATGAGATATGAGTATTTAAATATGTTTCTTTGGTGATCGAGTATTTAATAATTAGTACTATAATAATTGAAAAAAAAATATTAGTAGCCTCGTATTCGCAGTCTAATTAAAATATTATATTCCCTTACAAATAATTAAAATATTATAATTTTGGATCATATCGATCTCACGATTAGCAACCAAACAAATTCACATTCCCGGAATTCGGTATTCAAGGAATGCAACTTCAATACTTCATCGTGGAACAACAAATGCTTGCCACTTCAACTGATAAATTCAGATTAAATTAATAATTTTGCTACTGTTCTTTTGAAGACAATTTGAATCCAACACATTTTTTAAAAATTAATCAAAGATTAGATGTCTTTCTTAATTTAATTTTAAATTGGATGAGTGGGTTTGTCTCAACCCACTAATATATTTATTATTCTTATCATCATCACTTGTGCATGTTCATCAATATTTTCTTATGTAAACAAGATTAGGTAAATCAAGTTTGATGACTTGTAGGTTCAGAACATTATTTACATGATAAATGTTATTGAAATTATCACATTGATAACGAGAGTTGAACTTCATATTTACAAAGTGCATCGGATTCAACTTCGCATGTCAACTGGATTAATCCTTTTCATTCATTAATATTAATATATGGACTTACATACACATACAAGAAAACTTGCTTAAGGTCAAAATATATACAATAAACTCAATAAGCCAGTTTAATAAAGAATTATTATATTAAGATTCAAGTCACGATTGGTCATGTGCAGGTAGATTGAACCATTAATCAATGACCAAATCGTATAAACTAGATTACTTTTATTTTAATCATGGGGCATTAGTAATAATTAATGTATAGTATAGGACAAGTGGAAGTGGGGTAGATCCCTCTCCTGACGTTTCAAATATATTTAAAATAAGGAAAATGGTAACTAGTGCTTCCGAAACACTGGTTAACGACTTAAAATAGTAACTTTTTATTAAAGTTTGTGTTATCAGTGTATTGAAAATTGAAAACTTTTAAATTTTGAAAGAATAATTACTTTAGTATGCTTAAAGAGTGCTCCGAAGATACTCGTCAACAAAACCCTTAAAATAATGTTGAAAAGCCGATGAAGTATGCTTTTATTAATTCTTTTTTAAATTTTATAATTGAATGATTTGTTTTATGCCTTAAGAAATAGAACTTGTTCATGCATTCTATATTTGAATAACAATACAGTTTTCAATAATGCGTACTTTTATTTGCTTTATTTAATTCTTAATATAATAAAATATGGAGCTTGCTTTTCTTAGTGTCAGAATATTATATTTGTTTTGATTTGTATCCCTCTTGTAATAGAATAATACCCTTCTAATATAATATTCCTTTTTCTTGTTGAATTGATTGAAGGATACAAATTTTTATAATCGAGCCAAAGCCTTTTTTTAAATAAAAAAATAAACTATAGCCAAAGCCATTGGAAAAGGATAAAGGCGTCTTTGTGAATTGAGGAACATGTAATTTTATTACTAGTTGATATGGATATGTTTTGCTTCAAAATAAATTTTGAGATATGTTCAAGTTGCTTCGGATTCAATATTTTATGTAAGTAAAAATATGTCCCCTGAGCATAGTTTGGTTGGTAGGACAATGCATTATTATATATAGGGGTCGGGGGACCCCGGACACCCCACACCTTATAAGGTGAATTTAGCCAACAGACTACCTGACAAAAAAAAAACATGGAGGGGCTTCGTAAGAAATGTTTTTATACAACTATTTTAAAATAACTTTTAGGACAACTTTCTTCTATATTCTAATTGTTTTTTATTCTCTTATTGCTTTTGTCGCAAGAGAAGATAAAAGAAAACATTATTTAAAAATTATTTTAAAATAGTTGTATAAATATCATTACTCTTATCATATACCGTAATCATTATTAATTAAATTGTAATTTGCTTTTTCATTTTTAGATGTTGAAGTATATATGAAGAAAAATAAGTGAGTGAGATCAAATTATTTCAACAAAAAAAAAAAAGTGAGTGTGATCAAATGATTAATAAATTTCGGATACTGACAAATAATTTGTTAGATCCAAATTCTTTCTTGGATAAAGAATCTTTATTTAGATTTTATTTATCTTTTATCAAACTTTAAACTTTGAGACCCCATTTATTTTGACAATTTTTTTTCCATATTCTTATCTTTTTTTATTCTCTCTATTGCTTTTGTTATTTAAAAATTATTTTAAAATAGTTGTATAAATATCATTTCTTATCATAAAATGTGTATAAATTTATGTCTAAAGAGAGGGGCGAAGAATAAAAATATTTTACCAAAATTTGTTGAATCTTTATTTAAAAATTTGTAAATAAATAAACATGTTGATGGAGTATTTTTTATTTATCTTCATTGTTTTGTAGACGAAATAAGAAGAACTATCTAACCTAGTATGCACAACTGCAAAGTTCGGGTGAAGTTGTCAAACCTACCAATGTTAACATTGTCAACTGAGCCAGTGTTACGAATGATTGAGTTTAACTCGTATCCACCAACGATAACAATTTATATTATATTTACCTCCAAGAACTTTTCAATTTTTTTTCTTTCTATTTTGATCTTTTATCATAGTTTGTTTATCAAAATAATCATAAACATAATTTCCCAATAGGATTATACGTGGTCTCATCATCATTCAAGATTCGAGACGGTAATGCACTACCTTCTTAGTCTCGTCTTCGGCCGCAATCTAGAGCCCGAATGATTTACCTTGTAATGATAGATCAGAGATGACGGAGCATTATATGCTATTTTAGGTATGTTTTTAGTTATTTTATTTGTATTCGAAGACCAATAAGAGGACATTTAGAGGAGTTGTCCATGGTTTGAGGAACAATTAATAGTGTTTTTATTTGAGTCGTTGTAATTCATTGTTATCATAAATCATGCAACTCCATAAGTGTTTTGAGTCTTTTTAGCGAGAAATCATGAAAATCAGCAAAAGAAGACATCACATGAAGGATCAAGGGATATGAAGATTGAGGATCAATGATTCTTAAAAGGTTTTTGAAGTAAATACAAATAGGGGGAAATTCATTCTATGTTCCAAGATATTTCAAGACAGAAGAACGCTCGAAAAAGGGACGACAACTGAAAATTCGCACCCAGGTTACTGCCTCATGCGCCTCTGCGCATGAGCCACGCGCCCCTGCATATGGGATAACCTTGGTTGCTGCCCTGTTCCCCCATGTGTGTGGTGTTGTGCGCTCATGCGCACGACTGCGGGCGAAATGTTAATTTTGCTTGTTTTCTAAATAAGACCAGAGGAAAAAGCTTAGTTCTCATCTCTTAAACCCTAAGTTATGATGCACTATAAATAGAGACTCCTGCACACACTTTTATTCATTCAAAAAGCAAGTGGTACAAGGCAAGGGTCAAGATTCAGAGCTTTAAAAAAATGGCTTTCTTCCCTTATTGTTCTCTCTAGGGTGTATTTTTCTATTATTTTGTAATGATGTCGGTTACAATGTATAACTAAATCTATCTTGACTAGGGTACCACAATGAGCCTCTACTTATTTGTTGGATTCAATTAATAAAGTTTTATTCAGTTTATGATTCAAGTGTCTGATTTAACTTGTATATGTTTCACTCTTAATGTTTTTCAACTATCAGATGACCTAATCTCTAGGTGGAGGTATAGGTTTGACTATCTTGCCTACCATCCGAACAATAACGGTAGTAGATTGCTTATTTTCTAAATGAATCTCTTTTAATTAAATCTAAGTATAATTGTTAAGGATATGATTCATCTTTGGATGGATTTGTTCCTCTGTCACCTTCATTTTTTAATCTAATAAGAATGTGGCAACCATGTTCAACTTGCTTCCTTTTCTTTTGTGGTGTTTTCCTATTTCTTTCATTCGCCCGTTCATATTTCTTTTGGAACATGCCTTTTTGTGAATATTCGCTTCGGTTTGTGGCGTTATTAGCACGAAACACGAGTAAATCACCGAATTGTCAAATTTCATTCAAGTTTAACTGATTCTAACACTAGACTGGAGAAATACTCATCTATCTTGTGTTCCGATGTTTTAGATTCGAGTATCTTTCATTCAGCTGAAAGGAATTCGGTTGTCCCTTAATTCGACTTTATGTCATACACGACAAACAACTTAATTAGTTACGGGTTAAACAGTTATATATGCAACTTATTATCATTTTCTTATTAGTCAATTAGTCTATTTATTATATATAGCTAAAATGTTTTTTTTTATAAATAAAGTTATAGAAAAAGGTTAGGCTCAAACCTTTTAAAAAGCTCGTCAATTTAAATAGGCCATACTAAAACTTATAGAAAAACCTACTAGGCCTACCACTCCAGGCCAAATCATATATGTGTAATTATATATACTCCATTATATTAATAAATTTTTGGTTACTTCGAATTTTCAACACCACAATTTATCTATATTTTTGCATTTTCAATGAGTTTAAAACTCTTGGTATTACCCTATTATTTCAACTCTAATGAGTACACATACTTTTGAGTATTACCCTATTAATCTCTTATTATTGTCATTCTTATCTTATTTCAACTCACAAAGTAAGGAAAGGAACCCTATTACAACAAAGATAAAGGCAATAGATTAAATCTATGCAATACACGTTTATTAACCTCTACAAAATAGATGTACAAGTTCTAAAAAAAAATATTAGATATAAATGCAATATATGCTTATAAAGTGGAAGAAAATGGATGTACATGCTTTACAAAATTTTATCGATCTATTAGCCTTTTAAAAATATGTTTATTAACCTTTTTATAAACAGGTTAAATATTCTATTTAAATTTTTTAGTATAAATTAGGCTTTAAGATAGGCTAATAGGCTAGAGTTGACATTTAAAAAGGTCATGCTAAACTTAAAATAAAGTCTTTGACATGCTAATAGGCCACATTTAGACTTAAGTTTTTTCAACTAGGTCTGACCTATTTAAGCAAACTCCGGCTCGACCCGACCTATTTCCACCCCTATTCATAAACAATTGTCCGATGAAAGGGATATCCAACGGCGTTGGTAGCGTCGAAGGCTTTATCGCATATCTAAGCCGTCTTTGGTCTCATGAAGTGAGATGTGAAAATTCAAAATTTCCACCATTTTTTTCCCTAAACAAAAAAACAACTTTCTGTTTTTCCACATGAATATATATATATATATATATATATATATATTTAAATTAATAATTAAATAAGTTTTTTTTAGAGAATAATTAAATATGTTATTTTTAGGATAAATTTTTTATTTTCTATCATTTATAATTATAATAATTTATATCCTATTTATTAAAATGATATTTTATAAATATCTTTTCATAATAAAAAAAGGAAATCCTATTGTTGACTCTTATATTTTAGAAAATATCATTTTATAATAAAAAAATATCATTTTTTTTATTATTAGGAATTATGTTAAATTTTTTACATTATTGAAAAGAGAGTGTATATAGAAAAGACGATGAAAGTAATTTATTGAAAAGAGGTTGTATGAAAAAAATAGAAAAGTAGAAATTTGTTTGTGGATAAAATGAAAGCATAATAAGAAAAACTCCAAAAACCCACTACCCTTTAATTGACGAGTACCATTCTAAAATAACACTTAAAAAGAAAAGAAACGAGTATTTGATATTTTTATACCTCCTCAATGTAAAATATTTTATATATGATTTTAAATAATTATATTACTCATTTCAATCATGATATATACGAATTAAATCTATTACGGTATTTGAACCAAAAAAATCCATTATGATTTTTTAAAAGATACTTACTTGTTATAGAATATTTATTATTTAAAGTACTAATAAAATTTCCAAAAAAAAAATATAATTGAAATATTTTCAATTTATACACTCAATATTCCATTTTAAAAAAAGTGTTCATTTTAAAAGATATTTACTTATTGCAGAACATTTATTATTTAAAGTACTAATAAAATTTCCACCAAAAAGAATATAATATCAATATTTTCAATTTTCTTTCAAAAGAAAAATTAATATTTTCAATTTACACACTTAATATTCCATTTAAAAAAAAGCGTTCAACATGACACGCCACCTTCATTTATTATTTTAATGTAGGATACTTATTAAAAAGGAAGATCAGATTATTAAATGGGTAATCATGCATTAAATAATTCGCCCGTCAATAAAGCAAACGTAATGAAAAACTAAAATAAAAGGAGAAGAATGAGAGAAATACAACATAAAGAGTATAAGAACAAGTGCACTCTTTTCACAAAACTTCCCTACCAAACCAAACAACCACCGTGGACGGTGATTTTCCGATCACTCGCCGCCGTAAGTATTCAAAACTTATTCACCAGCGATTTTGATTACATGAGAGAAGAAAAATCAGAAACTCATGGATAGAATCAGAGAATCTAGAAAATCTAACGGATTTCCCAGACACAGACATCGAAATCTAGAGGATGAAGCGGTGGAGTTGAGAGAAGGTTCGAGAAAGGTTGGAAGGAATCATGATAGAGAGCTTCGGAAACGGAGAAGACTCTCTCACTCTCACAGAGACGAAGGTGAACGAAGCACCGAAGAGAGCTTCGGAAATGAACAAAACGACGACGTTCGAGATATATCTCGGATCCGTTTATCGAATACAACGTCGTTTGGTGCTTCTGGTCAAAATCATCGCCGGAATGTAACGGCGGCGAAACCGCCGCCGTTTAAGAGAACCGATGAGATTATCGGCGTGGTGGTTCCACGGAAGGCTCGTTCAGGTTGATACAATACTAATGCGTTTTTTCGTATATTTTATCGTTTTTCAATCTTTTTTACTGTTTTTTCTTCTTCTCAGTTTTAGTGTGATTTTCGTGTTTTTACAGCTTCCGTGAAAAAGTTACGTGAAAAATGGATCACCGGCGGCGGCGGCACGGAGGAGCAGATTTTCCGGCGGCGGTCGAATTCTCCGTCGGCTTCGACTTCTTTGAATGTTTCTTCTCAGCAGAAGAAGGTATGTTCAAGTTTTTTTTTTTCTCTCTGTTTTTTGTTTTTGTTCTCAATATGTTTTAATTAGAATTTGAAGGACTGAGTTTTCAATTTTCATGTGTATGTTATGTAGCGGAAAGTGATTGGAGATGTTGATAAGACATCGAAATCGTCTTCATCGGATATGGAGATTGAGATAGCAGAGCTTTTGTCTGGTTTGAGGACTTCCAAGAACCTCGAGTCTTCATTTGAAAAGGTTGAAGCAAGCATTAATCACAACACATCTATGGATACAGGTGGGTTTGAATTTTGTGAGATTTTCGATTTATTATTTATTTGTGTGTGTGTTTGACTGATTTCAATGGTGTTTTTTTATCATCAGAGACGAAGAAATCGGATGTCTACAATTCAACTGAAGAGTTGGTTAGAGTTCAGTGCGAGCAAGCTGTGGATGTGGGCTGTCGTGATGGCAATGTTACTTGTCATGAAAATGGATCATCAAAGGTTGAAATAGAGAAAGTGAATTCCGGTGCCGGATATGGTGGTGCTTCAGCAGATGGAAAACCTTTATCCACCACACGCGGGTCACAATCATGTTCGAAGTTGGATGCTGCTGATAAACAGGATTCGGTATCTACCAGAGAGTGAGTACCAATGAATATTTGTTTTTTTTCTTTTCTTTCTTGCTCTTGAATACTTATATTGGATAGCTGATCAATGAGCTTATTTTCTTGTGGATTCAATTTATTAGGATGTTGACTGCTCCGAAGGATAACACCCAAAGACTAGGCAAGTTTGAGATAGATTTGATGGTGAGGATCCTTATTCACATTGCTATTACATTTCTCTTTCTGTTTACTGTCAAATAGCTGAAGAAGAGTGTCTTTCTCTTTCAGGCTCCTCCTCCTATGATGCTGTCCCCAAAAGGGAATGACTTGTCTCGAGGCAATTTAACATCAGCAAGTATAAAATTGGCACCGGACTTGGAAACGGTAAGTAGGTTGACTCTAATCTTGAAATTGTTTTTACTGTCCCTTTTTTCTGTACTCCAACTTACAACAATTTCTGATGCAGAAGAGGGAAAATAGTATCAAGGTTGAAGACAAGGTGGAAAGACCAGCTACGGTAGAGAAAATTCCAGAAGAAATTGAAGAAGAGGCGAATATGGCCACGTTGAATGTGCTAAAACATTATTTGGAGAAGCCAAACAATGACAATGACATAAAGATAAACAATAAATTAGAGGAGCAGGGTAGGAATAAGGAACAACCTACTGCATTGTCAAATCCCAAAGTAGAGAAAACTGGTAAATTTTTGAATTTTTTAATAATATAGAATGAGTATTAACTCTGATTTTGATATTTGTTGATTGTTTAGAAGTCTCTTATGTTTCTTTCCTTATTCAGCTTGTTCTAGTTCAGTGCCTCTACCAGCAGCTGTATCAGGATTGCCGAGCAGTCTCTCTCTTATTGGGTATTAGATCGTCATTTTCTGAAGAATATGTTTTTTCTTCATTCTTACCTCTCTAAATTTACCCAACATTATTCATATCTATAATGTGACTTTGCTTCAGGTCAATAACTATGACTGGTGGATGCACGCCACCCTTGCAGACAGTTGTGAAGATGAACACAACCACAGGATCATCAACATCAGCACAGGTATTATAATTTCTCGCTATTTTGTTCTTCTAATTGTAATTATTTGACTCCTTTCTTTATTCTCGCCTGTAACGATATCCTAGCACCCTGCCTACCTACATGTAATGGTATGGTTAACAATTCTTTCATAATTCAAACATGCAGCATGTGAATTTTGCTCTCTCTGAACAACAACCAAAGAGATGTGCAACCCATTATCAAATTGCTCGTAAGATCCTACTCAAGCAGTTCACAAAGATGAACCCCCTTTTGTCAGCGGCTATTGGCTCTGGTTCACTTTGTGCCCCAAAAACCAACAATGTCAATTGTCTTCTCTCGGCAGAAAGTATGATCATTAACAAACAATCTCAGAAACACTTGCCGAGTTTAGACCAAAATGGCACACAAGAGAAAAGGTTGGCTGTCATAGGTGATCATAATCTCACTGCTACTAAAAATTATAATAATCCCAATCCAGTGGATTCAATACATCAGACGCACTTGCTACAACAAGGTCCATTCCCCGGGTCAACTGGGAATCTAGTGGTATAGTCTCGTGACTCTTGTATTTATTGCTTCTATACAGTAGAAAAATAGGGTGTTACCCATTTTAATTGTGCTCAGCTGTGTCTTTTCTTAAGTAATGTGCTGTAATTTTGAATGTAGCATGGTCCTGCTTTCGTATTTTCTCCGGCTCATTATCAAGCATCAGTTGCAGCAGCTACTAATCAGGCAGGAGGTGTGAGTTCTCCCAACAATGCTTCCTCATATAATAGGTCCCAGAGTTCAGTTGCTGGATCTCCTTGTACCACCTCAACTTTGCCAGCCACTGCTATGAGCTTTAGCTACCCTCATTTTTCAGCCAATAATTCTCCTTATGCAACAATAGTTCATAATAACGGGTATTCATTCCCCGTTTCGTCTAGTTCTCTTGGAGCAACTGCGGCAATCAGAAATGCAAGCTCTGCACAAACAACACATATACTCGGCGGACCTTTGTACTCTTCTCAAACATTCCATCCTCTTCAGTATCCACAACAACACCCTCTCTCACAAGCACGTGTGCAAACAAGTTATCTTACTAAGCAAACATCAAGTAGCTCATCATCTCAGATGCAGTCACATGGTGCGCAAGTAAATGGTAATAGTATCTTGACCTCTACAACTGCAGAGCGACGGTCACAAAAGCAACATACTCCACAGTCTCACCCACACAAGCAAGAGACTGAGGTAAATGAAAAGAATGTACCATCTGTTGCTAATCTAACATCTCGCCCACTAAAGGATTTGCAAGGGCAGAACTTCACAATACCAGTTCAGCCAGTGAACTTTTCTTTCAAGCCATGTGCGACATCGGATATTGTTGGTGGCAACAGTGGAAGCTTTGGTGACAAGCAGCAGCAGGCTTTAAAGGGGGGAGTTGAGGTTATACCATCTCAACCATTTGCAGTATCATTTGGTTCATTTAATGGAACCAATCTTCCTTCAAACCTTAACTTCTCATCCATGAAACAGAATCCACTGGTCATTCAAAGCCTGCCTGATGTTGCGCGACAAGGATATCAAGCTGCAAGTACATCTCATACTGTTCAGCAGAAGAATTATTCAACTACTATAGAGAAGAGAGGGGGAAATTCCTCCCACAAAGATGATGAAAAGAAAACCACTCATGGTAAGTCATCAGCTAATGGGCCAACCACTCTTGTTTTTGATAATTCGTCAAAGAATATTAACTTTGTGCTATCTCATTCAAATGGAAACTGGCCCAGTCACTCCATTACTTCAACTGTGACAACAACCATGCCTTTTTCCAGTAATACTTCAAGTTCTCAACAGTCAGCGCAATCGCTTCAGCTTCATAAGCAGCATGGTATGCAACAGCAGCAACCTGCCGCGGCTACTCGAAATAAAGCTTCATCCACCAATACCACTTCTGCCACAAACTTTGCAAACAATGGCCCTGTTTTCTCACAAAGCCATGCTCAATGCAATAGTTCTAACCAAACTTCTCACACGAAGATCACGGGAAGAACCACAAGTTATCATGTTCATCACACACCTAGTACAACAACCAAGACTCCAACCACCAAAAATGATTTGGAGAAAGGAAGATTTTCACAGGGGCGTATGCAAATTTCTTTTGGGGGAGATTGCACAACTTCTCTGCCATCCCAGGGGAAACACCAACTCAATAATTGCCAGCCTTTTTATACAGCAGCAGCAGGAAATACATTTAATGGGGGCAACTTGAAGCCAAATTTGGAAGGATGGAAAGTTGATTCGTCAGTGAACACTTCACAGTTGCAACAAACCGAGAATTCTTCTGGGAGTGGCCAAAAATCTTCCCCAGTTTGTGGGAGAAATGTTCCATCAATCTTAAGCTCATGTCCCAGCCACCTATCCGAGCTGAAGTAATAGAAATCAAATCGCATCTTGTACCAATGCAGAAAAAATCAAAGAATTCTCTCCAATTCCGCTCATAATCTTTTCTAATCAACATATATTCTGGAAGGTGTTGCTGCTACTGCTTCATGTTCAAACTGCAACCGATGGGTGTGTTACTGCCCTTGTGGTGGGTGGTTCTTCACATTCATTAAGGCCACACTTAAATTTGAAGAAGGTCCATGTACCTTATATCACACTCGTGGAACTGGTCCTAGAGTTTACTTGTGGTTCTTTACATAGGCAGTAATGATATACGAGAGGTGTAAAGGCAATGTTGATGTGGAATAATCTGAACTTTAATGAGGTGATAGTATGTATGAATATATGATACCACATTTGCTGGTGGGATTTGACAAAGAAATGGTGGATAATGAAAGGAAGTTCCATTAGGCCTGCAATTTTGAAAAAGCAGGGACCACTTGCTGTCATATTTCTTGGTTGTTTAGCTTCTTGTAGGCTTCAACATTCTCGTGGGATCTAATTAATTTGACATAGAAAAGCAATTCTAT
>Ga0315913_1001732_pt1 | contig 24649 bp, 12 predicted proteins | sample MpolsnodulesMG_FD_207736 | JGI IMG/M metagenome (GOLD analysis project Ga0315913, IMG submission 207736) | Medicago polymorpha root nodule microbial communities from Los Angeles, California, United States - small nodules | ecosystem: Host-associated > Plants > Roots > Nodule | place: USA...
AATTTATAAAATTGATGAAGAAAGGGAATAAATGGTTTTATCGTGGTTTTTTAACCTCCAATTATACCCTTAAATAAGTTTACCTCTATAAGAATGTTATATTGTTGATATCATTAAAAAAGATAAAAATTTATATTATATTTTCTATATTGTCGGTCTCATTGAAAAAGATAAGTATAGTTTGTTATAATACAAAAACGCAAAATATCTATACCTATATTTTAATCACAATGAAAATAATTTTAATCAAAATTTTATAATAACTCTTTTTTTCACTAAGCAGGGAGTAAGGACATACATCAGGAGGAAACACCGACATTTCAACTAGGTTGGCACCCTAGGAAACCTCCGTCTTATGCCGCCAAGCTCTAAAATTGTATTAAAAGAAGGGAAAAATATATACAAGAAGAGGGAGGGCAAAAACCCTCAAAGAGAAAAAAAACAAATAGAAAAATGAAAGAGAAAACAACAACAGACTAAGTGAATCTGCAATTAGGCAAGCCAATAAAAACTAACAACGGCTTATGTGACAAAAATAAATTTTTAACGCAATCCGAATTGTCAATACCTCTGACATTCCAATAGAATAAATTCATTAGGCAGATGGAGGAAGATCACCCCTTGCACGGGTTCTGTAAGGCGACTTTCCCAAGACTTGTGTTTTCACGGTTTGCTTTTGTTTCTTGGTTAAGACTTGTGTAAGTCCCTCGTCTGCAATCCTTTGATCATATTCTCGAATTCTTGCCCATAATTCCAATCATGTTGGATGTTCTTGTTCCTGTGAACCCTTGATGCTGACCAAGTGTTGAACTAATTGAACTGCCTGAATATATTGGTCCTTCGCAATCTTCACCTCTGTATCATCATAGACAAATGTTGTTGTTGTTGTTTGCCCTTCTGAGTTGTCGATTTGCGCCGTTATTTGGGCATCAATCAGCTGGGGTAGTGGTGATGGACTTCGCTCCCTATCTGTAACGACAATATCAACTTCAGAAATATCATGCACGTCATCGTGCTCTACAAAAGATAACTTATTTTCTTAATTTATATACATTAGCGTAATAAAGTAAGGTTATTTTTACTAGATTTTTTTTAGATTCTGATTTCTTTTTTTCTTTTTTTTTTTGTCTAATAGCCTAATGGGTAAAGCTCACACAATTAAATGTGAAGAAGTGGGGTGTCCAGGGTTCGAACCTCGGGCCCTGCATAAATTATGCAATGTCCCCACCAATTGAGTTAAGCTCACGGGGACTTTATTTTAAAACTTTAACAAACGGATGCAAAACTCTTAAAACTGATTAATTTTTTATCTTAAAAAATCTATAACAAACGAGCTCTAAATTATTTTACGTCAAAATCACTCTTATTTTAATATGTAACAAACGTATTCATGGTCAAATCATTCAATTATTTCTTCTTTTAATTCTTTTGATTCATGTGTGTGTCTAAGTATGTTTATTTGTTTTGTGATTATGTAAGCATTTCTAGAAGATATATCACAGTTATGTTATATATATTCATCCACCTCACTAGTTTGTTTTTGAGCTACGGCCACCCAATAAATGGCTTATCAAACCGCCTATCCATCGTCGTATATAATCGGATAGGTAACAAAAAATAACAGCCTCCTACATAATGGCATATTCATCCGAATCTTTCCTCAACTCATGCTATTTTCGTGTACCTTTCCTCACTTTTCTCCCATTTCAACAACCAAAAACTCATATTGTTTGTTTATCTTTTCTAATCCTCTTTAATATATATGTTTTGTTTTTCTTTCTCTCTAACCTTAAAAGAAAAAAACATCAACCCTAGATCAAAACAAAAAATCAAAACCTAGGAATTTCGATCATCGAATCCACCATATTAGCCATCGATCATGTCAACATGCAGCCTTCAAAAAATATTTGAAAATCCTCCATTGCATGCAGATAGCCCAACTACACTTCTTGATCAATCTCTTGAATCATGGAAGAACCAAATCAAACCTATACAACATTCATCTTCCTTCACTGAGCTTTTTGGAGAACTTTATTTCAACGAGACTGTTTCTCCTAAATCATCACCATTACCATCACCAAAATCATCTTCATCATCATCATTCCCAGAATTAATAAACCATGCAAACCCTATTCCCAATAATAAATCTCTTGGGAATGAGAATTCATTATCTAACAAAACAAAGTTATCTTTGAGTTTAAAGAGATTGAATATTTCTAAGGAGAGTCTTGGTTTTGAAAGTTCGTCGGATGAAGTTGAAGAATTCGAAGACGAAGAAAAAAGTCGCGACGAAAAGAATTTAGGTTTAGAAGGAAATTGGTTATGGAAGAGTGGAAGAACAAAAGGGTTGAATGAGTACCCTCCACCAATCTCATGCATAGGGAGAAGTGGAAAGCCTTGGGTTAGGTTCAAATCTTATAGGGAGAATGGAAGGTTTATTCTTAAACAAATACCAACACAAGATTTTCTTCATGCTCATAGAGAAGATGGAAGACTCACCTTGCATTTTATTCAGCATGATGTGGAGGAACAAGACTTTGTTGGAGATGAAGAAGGTTGGGATGGGGGCGTGGAAAGTAATTCTGAGGAAGAAGAAGATTTATGATGTATAAAGTAATATAGAGGAAGAAGAAGATTGTGATGTTGGTGTAGAGAGCAATATAAAGATAAAGGAAGAAAAAGAAGATTGTGATGGTGGTGTAGAAAGAAATATTGGAGAGGAGAAAGTAAACCTATGAATGGATCAATATTAATAATGTTATGAATATCAACAAGTAGCACCAGTGGTCTAGTGGTAGAATAGTACCCTGCCACGGTACAGACCCGGGTTCGATTCCCGGCTGGTGCAATATTATCTTTTTCTCGTTTTTTTGTTTCAAATTTCTGTTATTTTTGCTCTACGCGTTCTGCGTTACGCAAGGATATTTCGCATTTTTCACGATGATATTATAATTTTAACAACAAAAAAATATTGATTTGCTGAGTTATAGTTTTTGAAATAAAATTTTTAAATAATCACTTATTAGTATTGTATTCATTTGTTAATTAAAAAAAATAGAATCTAAAAACAGCTTCAAATGATAAGTTGTTTAGAATAGAGAGAAAATAAACTCAAATTTTGTAATAAAAAATATCTTATATATTTGTATTCAAACAAATTAAATATTTATAAAAAATGATTTTATCACGGTAAACAAACGCAAAATTGATTATGTTTATTTTATAAAATCTCAAAAACTTAATCTATAACGAATGGACCATCAATCTCCAATTTCAACTTTTGTTATTTTTTAAAAACTATATTTTGGTGAAAAAATATTTGAAAAATTATTTCTCTATCTTTATTTTTTAATGGTTAAAAATCCATCTCTTAAACAAGTGGGATCCCGTATTCAAACTCCGACTCCTCAGTATATTATGTAATATCCATGTCAACTGAGCTAAGCTTACGAGAGACATTGTTCTATCTTTCTATACTTGAACAAAATTTCAAAATGGATTATAATGAGAATATTTTTATTTGAGAATATTTTTATAAATCAGATCTCACAATCCTCTTGAGTTGGACCACATGAAAACTCTTCCTTTAAGGTTGTTTTTGCCTATATGATACATTTACATGTACATTAACCATATGATTTTTTTAATCCTTTGACTCATATAAGCCCCTGTAGGCCGGTCTGGTCTATTCTCATCCCTAGTCCTGGTAATCTTAAGTTCGGTTAGCTAAAGTTTGAACAAAAATTATTCTACTAAAAGATCGAACTCAAATTTTCCTGAATAATTTATCATTTAGTGAAACTTATGAGCCATTTGAGTTTTAATTTCTTTACCCTCATTGTTTAACAATCAATTTAATCTCCGCCTACCTGTGATGATCATCAAGCAAATGAATCAAGGTGACATTTAGCCTCCCCAAAGGATGAAAAAGTGAAACATCTTCATCAATTTGATCAGAAGGAGGAGATTAAATTGATTGAGATGAAACCAATGAAGATGATGTCACTGTCACCCGCATCAGTTGAAGCTCTACCCTTTGAAATGATTTAGGTGACATACCAGTGTTTTCTTGAGGAACGAAATGTGAAAAATTACTTTAACAGAAATTAAGATTTCCAGATGAACTTGATGCATAAGTGAATATAATCTTTAATTTAGCACTCTCACCCATATATGTATACCAATTCCAACAAAAACCCTCACTGTATACAAAAAAGTCAGATTCAATGACCATATTAAATAGACGATTTGAAAACCCTATGTTTTTTAAGTTCAAATGCATACCATCACACACATTTCGGAATAAAGGAAAGAAGACAACCCACGAGAAATGGGAACATGTATCGAACCAATGTGTTTAATACCTTCTGGAAACTTTTATACAACCACTTCAGTTGCATTATTTTACAGCAACCACCCATATCAAAAAACATGAATTTTCCTTCAACTTGTTTAAACAACACAACCAGCATAGCCAAAAATAAATCTACAACTCATTTTAGTTATTTAAAATGACTTCTCCACAAGCTATGGTAACAAAAATAATTGAAAAAGCATACGACAGCCGAGTTTTTAAATTATGAATAACCTTTCAAATAATTGAGTAAAAAAAAACTTTCACAAATATTGCATTCACTTTCCCTAACTTCTGTTGAAATGCAACTCAATGTGATTTTCTTATAATTGAGTACCCTTCACGGTTCTTACTCAATGCCAGCTCAAGCAACATATACCAATCTCAAATTCTCTCCTCATATATAACCATTGCCAATTAATACCAAATGATTTTGATCAATCAAGTAACAATTTTGAGGCTCGTCATGTTAAGTGACATTATGAATATACGGGTCACATGTAAAACATTGTAAACAAAAAAGGAATAATCCATGCTAACAGTATGATGAAAAAAAGCAGAGTGGTGTGTAGTTATTTATTTTTGTGCAGCTGCTGCAACCCAAAACAGAATTAAAAAAACAAGCACCACAACTGAAATCTTCAATCCTCCTGCACTTCTGGCTTCTTTGCAGTGCCTTTAAGGTACCACCCTAAGGCCGCAAAAATTGTTATGGTGCCAGCTACAACTCCATAATTTCGGTATTTGTCACTTGAAACTTTGGGACCTGATGTATCAGAATGTCCAGAGCCACTTGGTTTGGCATCGGTTACTGAACCACCTGAACCTGCAGCTGGTGTTGCTTCTGGTTGAGGACCCTACATTAGAACATAAATGCTTAACATTAAGTTCAAGGCATGACATCAACAGACAATGCATACTGCAAGAAATAACAGTGAAAAATAAAAGTGTGTGATAGTTGCAGGAGACAGAAAGAGAAGAGAAATGAGAGTGAGAGTGTGAAATGTGATAAGTGGTGTGGTGGAAAAGAGAGAGAGAAAAAGATAGATGAAAAAGTTATGTGACAAAAAGAAAGTGTCGGGATATAAATCAGAACTCAAACAGTTTATTGACATAAGTTAGAGAAACGGAGTCTCATACAAGTAACTCTCAATAGAAAAAGCCTAGAAGTCTTTCATTTAGTAGAAATAGGAAGTGGCAAAATATAAAGAAATAAAATTGCTAATTTATTTGGTCCTTTAGGTATAGTTGTAAGTATAATTATAATGCAAACGACTTTCATTTTATTATAACCTTAAAAGGTATATAACCTTCCTTAAACTGTGAGTTGGTTATGTTATGACGAAGAAAAGGGAAGTGAAACTGCAAGTTCAACAGTCAAAGGAGAGTGGTTATGTTATGTGAGTTGACGATAATCATGCTTGGGAAAAATAATAATACAACTTTAATGTTTTGTCAATTGCCATTTTTTCAAGTTTATATTTTATCAGCACCAATTGCTAAAAAATCTCTCTTTTCACCTTGTGTCACTTTACTTAAATACATTTCATTGATCACTTCATGCCAACCAAGCATCATCTAGTTACAATAACATGGTTATTGAGAAAGGATCTCATAAGTACAACAATCTAAATTATCCACGAATTTATGCAATCTCCACACACGACAAAAGCAAATTTTGGCATGGGAATAATGTAATCAAGTTCCATAACCATAACAGAACGTGTTTGAACTGTGGTAAGCATGTGCTTCTGAATATACAGACAGTATATTAACATCTAAAATGAAAATGCTTCAGGATAGTCAAGTAGTCAACAAAATATGAATTCGAGATACTTCAAAATTGCTAGAGTATTAGTGTTAGACCCATATCCGATTACATATACATATCATACACCAAGATTTATATCAAAAGAGTATCCTCTAGTTTTTTTAAGGAAATCATTGACCCATATGTTTGGAATACGATTCGATAAATTTAGTAGACAAAACGTGTCTTCAAGCTTCTTGTATGACCAAGTTCTTCATCATATTGTGAGAGGAATTCGAAATACATGCTCATTTTGTTAGTGGTTCGGGCAAATGCATAATTTGCATGATATCTTTATAGGGAAATAATATAGTTTAATATGTACAGGGGAAAAATACGTGTTCAGCATGATCACAAGTTTTTTTGTTTTTTTGTAAATTATAATCATCATTTTTCTTTTGTAAGAATGTACCCGTGGCTCTATGTTACTTCATATCTTCATCCCATATCTATCTTGTATCATATTAAGTCCAAGTATGTTGCCTTCATAGTCAACAAACATTCATATCTCTTTATCTTTTGGGAAATGGTCCTCCATGTAAAAATGAGACTATTAATGATAAATCTGCTTGTTATATCATCAGACTGCAGCTGAGGGCATCTGTTAACTGTACAAACTTCATTTCTAACACTAAGAGATCACAATTAATGTGAATTTACTATATGCACAATTTCAATTTCAATTTTCTTTTTCTACGTTGTAGTTCAAGTTACAAGTTTGCGCTAGTTAGCCATAAAGTGTCTGCCTTTGGTATTTTATTTTTGGGATTTAAATGGGTAAATGAGTAATTCCTATATCATGCGAACACAACAATGTAGTTAATAGCACCGCTATAGCGCGCTATAGTGGAATAGGATGGCAGTGGTAGGGTTTGGCATATACCGCAGTGCAATTGAAAAAGATCAAGAGAATAAGAGATGAAATTTGAGGGCATACCTTGCGAGCAAGCTTCTCCAACTTCTCTTGCTCAGCTTTCTGCAATATAGAAAATAAGTAAGCACCACAAATGGAACCGGCAAGCACAGACCTTAACTGATGTAGACAAACCTACAAAATTAAGCTAAAATATTTCTCTACAACGATTGAGTTAATTAGCAAAAGATATAGATCAATACTTTTAACCTTCATATTTATACAAGCATGTGCGTTAATTTGTTGAGCAGCAATCTACTGTCTAGGCAGGTCGTGCACTAACAAACTAACAGACATGAAAGTAAACAAATGATTGTTTCCTTTTGTTAGAAATTAGAAGAACCCAAGGACTTTGGCTAAAGCTATTTCTTAGAATTTGTGGTTGGGCCTAACACAGCCCTACAAAACGTTAATCTGTTGAGCCGCAATCTACTTTCTAAGCAGGTTGTGAACTAACAAACTAACAAACATGAAAGTAAACAAATAAATTGTTTCCTTTTGTTAGAAATTAGAAGAACCTAAGGACTTTGGCTAAAGCTATTTTTTAGAATTTGTGGTTGGACCTAACACAGCCCTACAAAACGGACTTGTAAGGTGAGGGTTGCCTATTCTTTATAAACACTACACAGGCCATATCTATAAGTAATGTGGGACTAAATCCACCCTTCAAACCCGAAGGCTGCAATTAGGAAACTATGGGCAGACTGCAATGTAGGCAGCAGCACTATTTACACTATTCCAGTGTGTTAGCCATAGCCAAAACAAAATCATTTGAAACAAATCAAAAATTTAACTGCATCAAAAAGGAAGTATGATTTTAATTTCTCCTCAACAGGCACGGAGGATGCAGAGTGGTCTATGCTAAAATAACTGACCATCACATTTCCTTTTTAAAAAATATTGTTATTTGCAATATTTGCACAAGCAATGATATCAATTTTCAACAATGATTTTAAACATGTTTTAGAAGGATTTGGAAATTTACGCTCTAACTGCATTAAAAACTCATCATACCAGAGAACATACATACAGCTCAGTTCATACTCCGTATGCACTTTTTTAACCATTAGAATGTCAAAGAGAATTCGGAACATGCAATGGTATTTATGTCCCCAATTACAAATAAAACACCTCAAGTATACCACACACTTGTGAAGCATTGACATAGACACAAATACCAGACACGACACTGATAATAATTCAAGAAAATTAATTAATTGAACGTGATCACATGTGTCGATGTCACTTCTGGGTCAGACGTGACACCAACACATGTTGAACACTGGACATGCCTTTGATTAGAGGTGTCAGGACTAAACCTTCAACCGATAGCAATTACGAAAATAAAATACTAAACAGCACAATGCAAGAATAAACTAAAGCATGTTTTGAGGTTACCTTGAAGTAAGCATTTTCCACAGCTTTTTCCTCCTCACCAAGAACTTTCCCAGAGCCACTGCTAAATAGCCTTCTAGATGCAAATCTTGCTGCCACTCGTGTTGCCATTGCTGTCAGTTTTTTACTTACTTCTCTTCTGTAAATAATAAACAGTAAATTTCGTCTCTTAAAGAAAATACACAGTCAAGCAGCGTAAACCAGTTTTACACTGACATCAAATAACAGCCTACTATTTTGCTACATCATTCCACTTTTATTAATGTACTTCAAAGATAAAGCGGCAAAGTAGTGAATGATTTCAGTGTAAATTAGTTTTACACTGACATCAAATAACAGCGTAAACCAGTTTTACACTGACATCAAATAACAGCCTACTATTATGCAACATCCTCCCACTTTTATTAATGTACTTCAAAGTTGATTGAATAAAGTGGCAAAGTAGTGAACTATGACAGTGTAAATTAGTTTTACACTGACAGTGCATCCCCCTTTAACACTTAAATACTTAACAAGGAATCCAGCCACCAGAAATTCACACATATTTTACAAACTAGATCTCATCAAGTTTCAGGGTCTAAATTAATTAATTATAGAGTAGAACGAAAGTGAAATTGCATGGTAACGAGTTTAACGAAAGTGAAATTGGATGTTTATTGTGAAATAAAAAACTATAAATAAGCATTGTGTAAATTTCAGAAAGTTGTTATGCATTGATTCGAAATCTGATCGAAACATTAGAGAATAAAAAAGAGAAATTACCAGATTGTGTTGTGTTGAGAGTGAGAGGGTTCGTTAGGAAGGAAAGTGTGGCTGAAGAAGATCAATTGTTCTTCTATTCTAAACCCTTCGCTTCAAGGGGTTGTTTAAATACGGCACCGTTTCCGAATAAATGATTAATAATTAAAAGGTATAACTAAACTCTACTTTCCCTAAATTTGTCTATTTCTTAAATATAAAAAATAAAATGTTAAATATGTTCGTATTCATGTAAGTGTCAATTTTTCGTTTTAGTCCATCTAATTTTTTTTTTCAACTTTTAGTTTCTCAAAAACTTTTCATTTTCATTTTTGGTTCTTCCTTTAAAGTAAACTCATATGTATTACAGAAAAATCCATAATATTATAAGAATATCTCCAAAAAAATTAGAATTTTCTAACAAAATATAAATTTAACATGAATTTTTATATTTTCAATGTTTAAAAATTCATATTTGATTTGTATTTTGTTAAAAAATTCTAATTTTTTTTTACAATAATTTACACATTTCTACACAATTTCATTAAAAAAATACAAAAATTAACTTAAAAATAGGGACCAAAATTAGTGATTGAAAATTTTATAGAGACTAAAAATTGAAGAAATTTTTTAGAGAGACTAAAACAAAAAATTAGTATATTTATAGGGACCAAAAACATATTTCACCCAAAAAGAAAAACTAAACTTGTCTGTTCTTTAACAACATTTTTTTTACGAAAAGTGGCACTAATTTACTCCGAATTATCTCTGAATGAATGTCGTTAGGAAGCTCGTCAGTAGCCATGAGGGATAGACACTTTTTACTGAGTATCTTTCTACAAGGTCACATTTTCAAATCTATTTGTCATTTATGTTATCGAGCAAAACAAAATTATCAATCAGTCTAGCACAATCTACCAATTGTTCCTCCTACCACACAAAACAAACTCCTCCTCCATCTCCAACCCACCATGTTAATTTTGTAAATAGTTGACTGAATAAGCTCTTAAGCTCCGTGTAAGCTCACAAAAGTTACAAAAATTAACTTTAGGAGAAGTTTAAGCCATGTGTAATTCACAAAAGCTAAGAAAATTAACTTTAGGATAAGGAGGTTATTCTTTAGTTTTACTCGTTGAAAATAGGATGCTTCTTAATTTTAAAATTTTTGGAGAAATGTGTTTGGCCCAACTTTTACATTAAGGAGAAGTTAATTTAATAATAATTAGGCCAAACGGTACCTTTGTGTCATTCACGATATTTAACATCGTCTTATGGTCGAGAGAATGAAGAAACACCTTTTTTTCCCACAACGACGCCACCCATAACATCTGAAAACCCGCATCGGCGAAGCATTACTACAACAAAGAGATCAGAACATAATCACGAACCACTCAAACTATACCTTTTTGCACCCATTGTTTTTCTTCCATAGATACTAAATGCACTAGACCTTGCTAATCAACATTCACGTGTTTTGTTTGATTATTTTGACTCCTATGTGGTCGTTGACCTTCTGCCCCTACAACTGTATCAGCAAACGAGCGTCTTGTCACAATATTGCCTCCAAAGTTTGATCTTGTCTTGATTGTAATGTTCTCTGCACCATGTTTTGCACCAAAACTGAACACAATTATATCCTCTGCAGAACCGTCATTCTTCTGAAACTGAGCTACATTGGCCCTAATAGTGTAGCTTCTAAACAAAACAAATCCAAAGCGCTTACCTAGTTCGGTCCTCCTTTTTGAAAGGAACACATCTAGAAGAACACCGAGTGCTAGAAAACCTTGATGTATATCCTCATGTACGATATCCTCAGGTATGTTGCTGAAATAAAATGTCACAACCTCACATGTTTCATTCAATTCAGAATTCTTATAAAAAACCATGTCTCTGACCTTGGCACGTGACCCTTATCCACGTTGTGGTACCTGTGTCTGTCCACACTGTCATGTCGTCAAAAACCTCGATTGAGTCGCTTTCCGACGTCTCCGTCTCACCACATACCATGAACCCCCCCCAATAATGTTCCGCTCACCAAAGAAATCCCTTTCCCTTAGTGTTCCTTACCATCGATGATCGACCACGTAAATCGTGCCTAGGGTTAACACCCTCTGGCTCGCTTTTTCGCGTGTTCAATTTTTATTTCATTCACACACATTAAATTTATTTGAGAGGATATCAATCAACTATTTTAAAACTTTACATAATTATTTGGACCAACCAACTATTTTCTATTTTAAAAAAGATATAAAAATGTTAAAACTGGTAGGCCAAATACTATGACGGGGTTCAAACATCAATCCATTCATTTACATGCGTGAACGATTATTTGCAATTTTGTCTCTTAAGAAAAATTAACCTTAACTCGAATGAATTTTATCTTTATATTCTTTAAACTAAAAAATGAATACAAAATATGTAAAAAAAAAATAAAACAAAATAACCAGAGTCCACATTTCCGAAGTAAGAACACAAAATTGAGTGAGTCAAGCACCGGAACAAGCTGAGTCTAACTCGGTTCACACACACACACACGAGAAACAGTAGTGTGTGTGTAACGTTCACCACCGATCAGACGAAAAACCATGGCGGTAAGGGCCACAGTCTCCCGCTTCCCATCGGACACCGACGCACGCGAAGCCTCCGGCCTATTATGGGGAGTAACCGTCGCCCCCTTCGCCGCCGTTGACGAAAACAACCAATCACCGGCATACGGATCCAGCGGCGAGCTTTTACCCCGGTGCGAGAATTGCTGGGCTTACTTCAACACCTACTGTGATCTCGAGCAATGGTCGTGGGGTTGTTCTCTCTGCGGGAATCTCAATGGTCTTTCTTCTGAAGCTATTGAGCGGTATTCTCGTCCGCAATCTTGTGCTGAAATGATGTCTTCGTTTGTAGATCTTGAATTGCCGCAGGGTAAGGGTTAAGGGTTTTGATTTTGTTTTGGTTAGGGTTTTTGAATTTGATTTGATTGGAGTTTGATTTTTTTTGTAGAAGAGTCGTCTGGTGATGCTGCATTGCAAGCTTGTCCTGTTTATGTTGCGGCGGTTGACTTATCATGTAAGATTAATTGGTTTTTGTATCATTTTAGTGCTTATGCATGTGATCATTGTGATGATAATAGGATGGTTTAGTGAGGTTTTGCATCTCTGTAGCACTGGCACTTCTGATCGAAGGCGTGACACGTGATTATATTGAATTGTGTCATTTTCTCGAATTATTATTGGTGCGACGTGTCAGTATCTGTGTCGTGTCGTTTATGGTGCCTGCGTCCATGCTTCATAGTTTTGCAGTTGTTTTGTTGGTTCATTGTTTTGTCTGTGTCCGAGCTTGTCGTGTTTATGTTGCTTATGCTGATTTGTCGTGTAAGATAAATTGCTTTTTGTATCATATTATTGCATGTTCAGGTGCTAATTGTGGTTGATGGTATTTGAATTTGATAATTGGATGGTTTAGTGAGGTTTTCCACTTGTTTTGTTGGTTTACTGTTAATAACAATGAAATGAGATGATATTGTAATGAATCATGTCTTTTGAATGATAATAACTTTTAATATAAGTTGAATTCAATTTATTCTTGTTAACCCTCCGGTTCCTAGGGAAAAGGGGCCCTGATAATCCGGAGTTCGGCTGTGATGTAAGTATAGCCTCGCCAAGAATTGTTCCACCAAGGAATCGAACTCGGGTTCTCCCGAACGATTTGTCATTTGGTGGAGCTCATTAACCACTTGAGCCTAATTGCTTGGTTTGAAATCAACTTTTTATTCACCTTAAACGGTGCTGTCAGATAGTTGCAGTAGAATCCCCCGGGGTTGGTTTGGTGGTGTAGGCTTCGGACCTCAAACCGTGTTCCTATCAAGGTCTCAGGTTCGATTCCTCCAGGCGCTAACAATTCCTAGGTTGGGTCTAGACAAACCGTTGTGTTCGGCGACCCACAATTGACAACACTGCTCTCAAATACTGATTTCAATATTTAACAACAACTCTCCGTAGCATTGTGTAAACTTATAAGGTCTTTTTTATAGGGTATGCGTCAAATAATTGAGCTTAGAAGTTCACATGTGCTAGATGCTAGTCCCAATGGGCCTGTAAATTTTAATGACGGTTTAGTTGTGTGTATGAGATCAGTGTGATATTTCACTTGCACTTAAGTTAGTAATGTAAATGTTGCTTATGGGGATTTGAACTTGTGTGGTGCGGAACAAATGAATCTTAATGATTAAGTGACTCATTTGTTGTTTGATTCAGAACTTATAATATTATTTTTTCTATGCTTTACAATATGGTACTGGACGTCAGACTATGGGTTCAAACCAAATGACGTTTTATGGCTCAATGTGAATGATAAAAGACAAAGAAAGCCTAGGCAATGTTTATCAGATTATGTGACATGCCTTGTCAATTGTACAAGCCATAATTACTATTGATAGCAAAAGTAGATAGAGGCCGTGATAGCAAAAGTAGTCATAATATTGATCTATTTTGTCATCCATGTCCCCCCTTCTGCCTATTCTTGGTCTTATTGAAACTGTATAAAAGGATGCAATCTTCAAGGTGAAGAAAATTGACCCGAATTTACTGCAACTTTTATTCGTTTCAAGCATTGTATTTTGCACCTACTTGTTGTCTTAGTAGTCTTGATTCATTCAGTTCCTAAATATGCTGGACATATCATTCTGTGATTGTTGTTTGGTGACCAACTTAAAGAAAACTCTCACGTTTAACTGCAGCTTCCGAGGAGTTTCTGGAACTCACTAAAAGTGCATTGCTGGCAGCTTTGGAAGGTATTATGCTGATCAAACTATATATTTTTCTTTCCTGCATAAGGTATATCACTGCTCATGTTTTTTTCGTTATTTTTTTCACAGCTCTTGCTCCTGGTTCACTTTTTGGGCTTGCTACATTCAGCCATAAACTAGGACTGTATGATGTTCAAGGTCCAATACCTGTTGTGAAAAATGTTTTCATCCCTCCAGAGGGAACCTTATCAACTGAGCTTGAAGATGTCATGCCTTTGTTACAGTTTCTGGCTCCCGTATGTTGTACAATTTTTTTTAGATTTTGGGGCACACATTCTGATGTTAAAGCACAGGGATTGCAATATCTGGAAAAACTGTCAAATCTGAATCCGTAATTTTTTATTGAAGGTGGACACTTGTAAGGACCGTATTGCATCTGCACTCGAAACACTTAGACCAACAACTTCATGGGAGAGAACTCCGGGAGCAGGTCAAGGAATGGATGGTGTTCTGCTAGGTGGGCGCGGTTTTGGGGCGGCAATGGAATCTCTTTGCAGTTATCTTGGATCTGAATATAGGAACACTTTTGCATTAGGTTTGTATGATGATCCACAAATCTTACCATATATGATTTTTGTTAACACACTTCTTTAATGTTTAATCTTGCCTCAAAGTTTCAATTAGCCATTATTTCTATTGAATACTGCAGCTAGAGTCTTTGCATTCTTGTCTGGTCCTCCTGATTATGGAGCTGGACAATTGGACACAAGACGATATGGTGAGCAATATGCAAGCAAAAGGGAGGATGCAGATCGTGCTTTACTCCCGGAGCAGACACCATTTTATAAAGATCTGGTATTTAACTTATTGTTATTAGTACTGCTATTTCCCATTTCCTTGAAGTTAAAGAACTGACGTGTGTTTTACAGGCTGCTGTTGCTGTTCAAGCAGGTGTATGTGTTGACATATTTGCCGTAACAAATGAGTACACTGATTTGGCATCCCTAAAATTTCTGAGTATAGAAAGTGGGGGCTCCTTATTTTTTTATACAAGTATCGAGGATTCAACTTTGCCTCAGGACATGTAAGTCTCATCAGATAACTTGACATGTCTAGACATGTTTTACTGGCAAAACCATTTTAATTGTTTGATATGTATCAATGGGAGACAGTTATCCAATACTTGCTGATTGGATGTGTATCCATGTCTTCAATACAATCTCAGCTTATGAAATTGAATGCTTATTATCTATATACACATTTTAAAGCGATCAAGTCCAATTAAATTGACCACTTATGCTTTTTATCAATCACTTACCTTAAATGTGGACTCACATTTGATAATTAAATAAACTTAAATGTTTTTGAAATCAGAAGTGTTGTGTTAGACTACTAATTAAGAAATATTTTACTAATAGACCTGAACAGCTCTGAAACGGTCCCTTCGGACAGTTATTGTGCAGTTATTGTAATGTAAGTTACAGTTATATATTTGTAAGTTGCAGTTTTGCATTTGTAAGTTTGTAATAAATAGGGAGGTCAAGGGGTAAATAGTTTAGTCAGTTTTTTGTTAAGGAATTGGGAGAGTTCCAAGCTCTCAAAATTTGGAAGGGAAAACTGAACATTTTCTCATCCTTGTCTCTTGAAACTTCCTATGCTGTATTATGGTATGTGTGTTGTCCTAAATAAATGAACTTCTGTTGGAACGCTGTGAAGAAGTTTTCTAACTTCAAAATTCTGTTTTTGTCTTTAAATTATTCAAGATTAGATACCAGTTCTAACATGTTGCAAATATCAATGATATGTAATTTAAACGAATTCACAAATATCATTGCGGGTGACTATACTGTGATGTCTTTCTCTTTGCAGGTATCGAATGCTGAGCAGGCCATATGCGTTTAGTTGTGTCCTGCGATTAAGAACCTCAACTGAATTTAAGCCTGGAAATTCGGTAAGTGCATCGAATGGGATGGATCTGTAATTCTCAATTTTTGTATCTTTATATAATCTATAGAATAACTTAGTAGTGTATTGCAGTATGGTCACTTCTTTCCAGATCCACAGTATGAAAATGTTCAACACGTCATATGCTGTGATTCTTATGCTACATATGCTTATGACTTTGTGTTTGAGAACAACGCTGGATTTTCAAGGTATTAATCATTACTTGTTACTATCATGCTTTCAACATTATGACTTGAATTCATATACATTGTTAATGTGTGACTGTTTAAATGGGGTGCATTCAGAAGCTGGAAATGTCATGTTAAGCCTTGTACTTCTGTGTTATTCAGACTTTATATCTTTTATTGCAAGGCAATCCAAATAGCTAAACTCCACATTCATTAGTTTTTCTATCGATTATTGAGTGTGTGGTTTCACATGATGTAAACATGGCCCTTTTATAGTTTGTGCATCCAAGCTTTAACTCTCTTTGTTCTTTTGGGTCTTAGTTTTTCTTCTGCTGAATTCTAGAGTGGCAATGATTTTCGAAAGCTAAGACAATCTGATCTAAGCAGTTGAAATATTGTTACATTCACACACACACACGCTGCCTTTGCTTGATAATGAATAATGTGATTTTCAATGTCCGTGACTTAGTTTTAAGAGTATACCTGTTGAAAATTGATCAAATAAATCAATGTTGTTAATATTTACTGTGTTGAACTACTGAACTTGAATTACATATTCCTAACTGAAAGAAACAAAACTTCCGTTCCACACTATCAAACCCAAATGCTTGCATCATAAATCAGCATGTGACAAAACTGTTCATGAGATGCTTGTCTTTAGATTTCTCCCTGTGAGCGAAACCCTAGAGTGACAAGATTAGGCATCCATATTTTGTTTTCCTGGAATCGTGGTGGACTGCTGGGTTAGATAAATATAATAATCTTGTTGGCTTGTGAATTGACTGCAAGATAATTTTTTAACCTGAAAGTAGTGATTGTATTTTGATCTTCAATATCATATCTTATCTACTATCATTTAATATAATTTCTACCACAAGATACGGTTCCTATTCAGATAATGTGTCGTTTTTTTTTTGTTTTTTTTTTTTTTATAGAAGTAAATCAGATGTTCCTACACTCCAGATTGCATTCCAGTACTCAGTTGTAGTTCCTCCTCAGGAGCTTTCCAATTCAGGAGGGATCTCTACAAGCAGGTATATATACATACTCTCTTGTACGGATGTTTCTTATATCATGTATGGTAGGCGTATTGCTATTTTATTTCATGGTCAAGTTCGTTCATTTAAATATATTAATTACTTTTCTAAACTACTACACTACCACCTATTTCTTTTTATCACTGGGCATAAACTATGTCTCTTCTGAAGTTTGTTGCTTGTTCCTTGACCATGGTTTTGTTTGTTCAACTTCGTATATTCTCTTATTACATGTTCAAAGGTCCAATAGGAATTTTATTTTCTGTTAGTTGAAGATGGGATGTCTTACTCATTAATGTTAGAATCCTAATAACCCACGATTTTGCGATTTCACTCACCCCTACCGATTCGTATCGTGAATAGAATCCTGAGTTGAGTCAAATCGAATGTAAATGTGAAATCGACGTGAAATCGTGCAATTCCATAGGATTCTAATGATACATGCTTTGAGTCGTTTATGTTTAAGCTTCGTGACTAGGTTGTTTTAGGTGTAAGATTTGAGACTTTGAGTCATTTATGTTTAAGGTTGAGACTGAGTCTTTTATGTGTAAGATTTGAGACTTGGTTGTTTTATGTTTGTTTAAGATTTGAAACTGAGTAGTTTATATATAATATATACTTTAGTATTATTTTTGTTTTGGTAGGATCCTTTGATCTTAGTTGCGATTTTATGTTTTACGATCTTGATATCTCCTTTCGATCCTACAAAATTAATGGGGTAGAATCCTTCGATCTTGGTTGGAATCTTGCTAATTGCTATCCCATTTCGATCTGATGCAAGATCTCGATTCTGGCAACTAGCCACGTAACCTTGTTTAATGTTTCCAGGTTTTGTTTAATCTCCACTAAACTGTGAACTATGACTCATTCAGCGAACACAACAAGCAAGAGCTTAACATGTTTTTTGAATCAAAGGCTCTTCCCTTTGTGAACATTTTGAAACTAGTTCTTATGAATATTTCGGCACATTTCCTAAGGAATGTTATTTTGGTTTTCTCTTCATTGTGAACTTTGGTACATATTGTCTGATGAATAATTTTAGAATAGTTGTATATCTGTATTTAGTATATGAACTTTGTTTCTTTCATTCTGCCTGCTGGTCTTTTTGTTGGGTTTGCTCTATAGTGTATCTTTAATTAGAGCTGTTTATGATACATTTAATTGTAACTGTTATCTTGAGCAAAATATGTAACTATACATCTAATTGTTAATTGTGTTGTTAATCTTTACTTTCTAGATTGTGGGGTAGTTGTGGTCTGTGACAAATGCTTTTGGAATGTCGATTCCTTTTCATTGCTGTTATGTGTTTGGTCATATTCCGAGTCTTATGTTTCCTGATTATATGTTTAAATTTATCATTTTCTTCAAAGATCCAAAGTTTACTTAATGATGGATTAAAGGCTTTTTGGGCTTAGTTTGTTGTGCTGCTTTTTGTTACAGAACCAAGCATCATTCCCTTCAGCGGCGGCTAAGGATCCGAACAGTGCAGTTTGGCGTTGCTCAGAACATCAACGAACTTTACGACAGCTGTGAGCCGGAAGTTGTTCTATCGTTGCTCGTGCACAAGGTGAATTATATAATCAACCTAAATAGTATGTCCCTTGGATTGATGTTAGTTTTCTGCTCTACTGTTCGAATTTAATTCTGATGTGTAACATCTGTTGTGCTTTCTTATTTTTTAAATCTGTGAGCTATTGTTACTATTATAGAATTGCCACAATGACAGCATTCTCTTGTCTTTTAATTTCTTAAAGAAAAATAATAATGCGGTTTCTGTTGTTTTCAACTTAATTTTCTGATGTATTTACTTGTACTGTTTTTTGCAGGTTATACTTGCCTCTTTGGAGGAAGGAGTTCGGGAGGGTAGACTTTTGCTTCAAGAATGGCTAGTGATCCTTGTAGCTCAGTACAATGATGCTTATAAACTTGTTCAGTATAGCAATGGAAATTCAATAAGATCTCAGATTGATGTAGCCTTCTCTCAATGTCCTCAACTGCAGCCCCTACCACGCCTAATCTTTGCTCTCCTTCGAAACCCTCTTCTTCGCTTTCACGAAGAAGGTGTTCATCCTGATTATCGCATCTATCTTCAATGTCTGTTTAGGTAATATATGCTCTCCTATTTATTTGAGCAATGGAGTTTGCATGATCATGTCATAAAAACTGGTGGTAGGAAATATACGAAACATAAAACTGAACGAATGCATGTCTAAGAAACACACAAAAGTGATATTCAAAATGTTTGAGGATTTTGTTTACATGTCCACATTGAATTTAGAAATTAAGGTGACCTTCGAACATAATTTTCCTGTTTGTAGTACATTTTTTTGTTTCCCTTAGTCGGAATTTAAGACGAATGAAGATTATATCTTTTACAAGAATCAGGTGTGCAAAAGTAAGCTGAAATTAACCGGGTAACTAAATAATAAAATGCAAAGCTTCAGAAGCATTGGTTTGTTGTTTTTGAATTTCTGTATTCAAGAATTGATAAAGTAATTCATTTTTTATGTTGTAGTGCGTTGGAACCGAGTTCCCTTCATCGTGCTGTGTATCCAGTATTGACATCATATGTCACTCCAGACAAACAAGCATATCCTCGCCATTCCTTGAGTCGTGCTGCATTGCTTACCAGTGGCAGTCCAATATTTTTCCTGGATGCATTCACAATTCTGATTGTGTTTTATTCTTCAACTGCGGACCCAACACTTCCTTTTCCGCCACCCCACGATTGTAAGCCTTCTCTAATTTTTTTCCCTTCCTCTGTAGTTTGCACTGGATTAGTTAGCAAAAATATAACGTGATATGTCTAAATTATATGCAAAATTCCTTGTCAGGTTTGTTAAGGACTACAATCAACAAATTGAAGAAAGAGAGATGCATCACTCCTAAACTCATTTTTATTCAAGGAGGGCAGGATGATGCGTCAATTTTCGAGAACTTTCTGATTGAAGAGCAGGATGTTGATGGAAGCGGTCTTACAAGTGTGATGGGTTTTGTTTCCTTCCTTGAAGATATAACTGTGAAAGTTTTAGAATTCATAAAATAGAGATCCCTTTTGGGGTGCAATGTCAATTTACAGATACAGGAAAATAGGAAATAATACATACATTAAGGGAGCTTCCATTTTGTGAGAGGAAGGATTTAAGTTAGTAAAGAATGCACATTCGAGTCATCCTGGTGTGTCCCCCTCCCCCTTGTTGTACCTGTTTTTAGTCATTTGTGACCCCTTTTGAAGTGCTAGTCAATGTACATTATGATATTTTTTTTTTATATTTATCTCTTTGTAAAACCCTTTCTTTTGTATGTATGGAGATATGGCTGCTATTAGGTCTGATTACTCTTTATTTGTCTATAATAATCTTCAGATATTGATGACTGCTGTTAATCCTATGTCAATTAGTGGTAAAATAATATTGGTAAATCTACTGTCTTGAAATTATGATGATAAGGTGAAGCGATGGTTTGGACATGCATACTTCTACAGATTTTGTTTTACATGTCTTCTCTTAGAGTGAGTTGATAGCAGCCACTTGTCTTTGAATGCAACTTATTTGACGCATGATTGTTCTTTCTGCATAGCATAATCACATTCTGTTGGTTGGTTTAAACGATTAGAAGGACTTGACAAGTAAATTAAGTCACACTAATCAATTAGATTATTAGGCCTTATCCAATGCAAAAAAATTGCAAAACATTCAAGCAACTAATCATAGTTCTAAAACCCGTTGTATTTACATAGGATAAAACACCAAAACAACATTAAACATAGATTTTCCATTCTCGTACAATGGTATTCCATTACTTGGAAGGCTTGTGTGAAGCAGATCATGGGACACCCTAATTGCAATGATAGAAGCCAAACTATTGTTTTATAAATAAACCACCCGCCCTCTTTTTGGGTTGCGATGCTCTCCTTTTCCTTCCCAAAATAAAAGGAGGTGTCCATTACTATATAGTTTTGAAATAAATTAGTAGTATAAATGCACACAGGATCTCTACTCCACTCTCAAGCGCAAGAAGACTTTGTGTGGGGCGCTTCACGATCAACTACTTTTTCTGTGAAGAATTCATACCATTTCTTAAAGGCAAGGCATGAAGTAGATGAATCACATAGCTCAATGCAGGACAATAATCACCAGGTGTGGAAAAAGTTATGGAAAATAAAAAGTATTCCAAAACACATCCACCTTTCTTGGAGGATTCTACATGAAAAACTACCAGTGAAAAATGAACTTTTGAAAAAAGGAATAAGTAGTGATCCATTGTGTGTTCTTTGTGGGCAACATAATGAAATAATTTCACACCTTTTTATGGAGTGTCATTTATCAAAGCAGATATGGTTTGCCTCATCTTTAGGTGTGGTATTTAATTCACATGATTCCAGGTAGATCCATTGTGTGTTCTTTGTGGACAACATAATGAAACAATTTCACACCTTTTTATGGAGTGTCATTTATCAAAGCAGATATGGTTTGCCTCCTCTTTAAGTGTGGTATTTAATTCACATGATTCTAGGTACATACCTTTTCGTAAGTGGTTGGAGGAAAATATTATTGATGTTGATGAGGATATTATAGTACATGTTTTAGCCTTGTGTTATGAGATATGGTGTGCTAGAAATAAGAAATGTTTTGAGGGGTTTGATGTTGATGTGACTACCACTGTTCAAAAGGTACAACAATCTATAGTGAATTTTAAGAGTGCAAGTACGGTGTTGATGGAAACACTAAATGGAGGTCCAATTTTGTCAATATCTGATGTTCATTGGACACCTCCTTCGTTTAGTGGTTATTTATAAGCTTAATGTTGATGCAGCAGGTCCGATAGAAGGTGATAAATGAGGTATTGGTGTTGTTGTGAGAGATAATGAAGGTGTTGTCGTTGGTGCTAGTTCCTGGCAAGTCTCTTCATTACCAGATTCAGAGGTTGTAGAAGCTTTAGCTATGCGGAAGGGTTTGGAATTTGCGAAAGACATGTCTTTTCTGAATCTTATAGCAGAATCGGATGCTTCTAATGTGGTTTTAGTGTTGAATGTTCACCAACAATCTCCAAACTATCTTGGCTCTATTATTCGAGATTGTATTAGTTTGAACGGTAGTTTTCGTAGTTTAAACTTTTTGCGTGGTAGGCCTGAAGCCAACCAAACTGCTCATTATTTAGCTAAACATGCTCTTAAGAATTTAGATTGCATATGGATTGAAAAACTCCACCTTGTATTTCTGCAGTTTTGACATTTGATTTATTGCCGGACTTTCATTAATGAATTTGTTTTAACGTAAAAAAAAAGAATAGCAAATCACATAGGTAAAGGAATTTCTGGGCATTAGTCCTACGGCAATTCTTGCAAGATTAACAACAGAAGAGCCATATAATAGTAAGATTTGATTTTAATAATTGAAATAGAAAGAAACAACGCTTACCAGAACAAACTAGCAGAGAGAAGGAGAAAACAATCGGAATAAAGGCAAAAGAGTTCTTCGACCACAATCTTTAAAATAAAATTGAATTCAATTGATCACAAACCTATCGCATTAAGATTGGTTCACATTGAACTCAGAATGAGGGTTTAAAGTTCTAGGGAAGAGAGGCACAAAGGTCCTTTTGAGGGTTAAACTCAAATATACCCATAAGTAGCATTTTAGAGATTTTAGACAGACAGTCTGAAAATAGAAGTCCACTCCTAATTTTTGTTAGACACAAGATAATCAATTAACACTCCTAATTTTTTTTTGGCTTAACTACAGTCTTGACCTCCTAAGTTTTTCAAAGTAGTGATTTTAGCCCCTAAAAAAACAACTCTTTCCAGGCCTCCTAAGTTTACTTTCTGTTGCAATTTTGACCCAGTCAACGGACACGTGAGTAAATTTTTTATTTTATTTTTTAATTTTAAAAAATAAAAAAATATTTTTGTAATTATAAAAAAATTGTTTTTTTAATTGCAAAAATAAAAAAGTTTATTTTTTAAAAAAATGGTTTTTTTAGTAACAATTTTTTTTTTAAATTACAAAAATAAAAAAAATATTTATTTTTATTTTTTAATTAGAAAATAAAAAAATATTAAAAATACAAAAATGCGTCCACGTCAGCGTTGACTGTGTCAAAATTGGGTTAGAGAGCCAAAATTGCAATAGAAAGTAAACTTAGGGGGTCTGAAAAAAGTTGTTTTTTTTAGGGGGTCAAAATTACAACTTTGGAAAACTTAGGGGGACAAAGGTGTAATTAAGCCTTTTTTTTATATATAAAAAAAGTCATATTAACCCACTAAAGTTGACACAAGAGGAATCAAACAGCTTGAGAATTGACAATCCTAACTTAATCCATTAGACTAGTAGGCACGAGCCAATTTATTAAGCTTTTAAACATCAACTCAAACATAAACCAGGTCATAGTCACTATTATGATAAGTTGAGGCGCTGGGGCAGGGCGGATCTGGACTCTCAATATCAGTGCGACAAATTTTTTTTGTCAAATAATTATATAATACTAAATTTAATAAGAAATTATATTAAAAATAGTTGTGGCAACCAAAATTAAAAAAAAAAAAAAAGAATTTGTTTTTCATTTGTTGAAAATGAACTAAAATTATATCATTATTAATTGTTCTAAGAACATCTCTTTCTATATAAGTTGCAAAGAGATGAATCAAATGCTCAAACAGGACACCCGTGCATACAGACGGGTGAACTAAAAAATTTAAGTGTCTGAATTTAATATACAAGTAAAAATTATACAATGATTGGATAAAAAAAAGAATTAAAAAAAAAATTTGGACCTAACTGGTGTGACACTTGTCACACCATGCCTTGCCCAGGTCCGCCCCTGCGTTGGGGCAGGAGCGAAGGGTGGAGGCGGGGTTATTTCACTGTGATGTGAGGTAAATTTAGTGGAGGAGTGCATTTTTTGTTTGAATAATTTTTGAAAAATAAGGTCGTTGATGTTTGGTCTTGAAATCATGGTCGTGGTGGTGAATACACCATCAACGTTGTTTACAAGGTTCTGATGGATGGTAGCAGTGATGAATTATTTCCTATTTTTAACGACAATTCAGAACAAGTTGGTTCATATGAATATGTCTCTTTTTGTTTAGACACTTTTAAATAATAAATTACACACAAGAATGATCTCTTTTTTTTGTTGTTAAATGGTATGGTGAAGCGTGAATGAATTTTATCAATTTTAACGGTTTGATTGGCATGGATTTGGTCTATTTGCATATCTATAAATAATGTGATGTGATTTTCAATCAATAGGAATGCAACAAAAAAAAGTTATTTAATATAAATCTTTTGTCTTGGTGACGACTTAAATCTATGATAAAAGATTGGCTTAATTGCAGTTTTAGCCGCCTAACTTTCTCAAAGTTGCGATTTTGGCCCCCTAAGAAAAAAAGCTACAAAATAACCCCCTAAGTTTTGCAACTGTAGCAGTTTTGGCTCCCCAAGCAAAAAAAAAAAAACACGTGGCACCCACTTAGGGTGTCACGTCAGCGTAGACCGAGTCAATATCAGTCTTGGGGGCCAAAACTGCTACAG
>Ga0315913_1001733_pt1 | contig 24630 bp, 13 predicted proteins | sample MpolsnodulesMG_FD_207736 | JGI IMG/M metagenome (GOLD analysis project Ga0315913, IMG submission 207736) | Medicago polymorpha root nodule microbial communities from Los Angeles, California, United States - small nodules | ecosystem: Host-associated > Plants > Roots > Nodule | place: USA...
AATAAGAAGAAACAGTGAAGATCAGAAAGAAAGATGAAGTACAATGTGGAGTGAATTTCTACTATTCAACTCAAAATGTTCTGATTACACTTAATTATTTATAACAGTAACTAAGGAATGAATACTTACCAGGCAATCAACAATTTTTTATGGCTTTGATTTTAACAATTTGGCTTATTTAATAACATTCTATCTCATAAGGCTTGTTTGGCAAGACCAGTAAATTAGGTTATATCGTATAAGCTTGAAGTGTGGTTTGATAAATATGATTGCAACTTGTTCTCGACTGAAAATTAGAGCCAATTTCATTAGTCAATTATGAACTACTCTTGACAAAGTCAGAGGCAATTTCATTTAACTATGAAATATCTCCCAAAATCGATTGACAAGATCCAACATTCATAACTTATGAGTATGATACTTGTAGAAAGAATTCTGCTCTTCTCCCATCAAAAATTGCTCGCTCTCAACTAAACTTTCGAAAATATCGCTGCGTGACTTAACTCACATAGGGTTTATAACCTATGTGAATTAACTCACGTAGCTTATAAAACCTGCGTGAGTTAACTCACTCAGTATGACTTAAGTCACGCATGAGTATTTTTGGAAGTTTGGTTCGGAGGGAGCAATTTTTGATGGGAGAAGAGCAGAATTCTTGTAAAGAAGTGACTGACGACATGCATGAACCTATTCCTAGAGAATGTTGACCAGTAAATTAGTTTTTTTCTCCTTTTAAAACTCATAAGTAGTTTTAAAATAACAATATTAATGCATTGTTTTTACAAAATATTTGTATAATTTATATGCGAAAACCCGTTAAATTATTTGCGGCATTCTCACCATAAATTTTATGTCCTTACATCCACGGGTACAGTTTTTTATGTCCCAATGGTTGTTTGTAATCGATATATAAAATCGATATCATAAAATTGCAAAAAAAAAGATTATTTTTAAAATATTCAGTAGTATAAACTTATCGATTATTGTTGTTGTAACTCAACTTCAATCTGACTTGAATTCAGTCTTTAAAACATTGACTTCTTTGTAAATAAAACACTTTAATAAAGCATGAGTGTGTTAAACTTAAATCGACAATGCCATATTATTAAGTTGAACAACTTCAGTAGAGTTTGAAGTTTGAACCTCACATTTTTGTGTTTGAGTTTAAGTGGTGTTTGCGACTTCGTCCGAAACGGGTGTGTGGGTAACAATTTTCGGGGTGTAGTTAGCAAGTTAGCAAACCCTGAACTATTTACATTCACATTTTTTCATAACTGTAACTTCCAAGCAAAAAACCCGCGAACGCTTAGCTCTCAGTATCCATTGCTCCAAACGCGAAACAATCGATCATCGATCAAAAGGTTCGCACTTTCAATTCCTCTTTCGACTCTCAATTCTTCGATTTAAGAATTCGTTAATCAATGTTCGATTTCACAGGTAAGAATCGAAATGCAGAAGAATCTGAAGAAATCGCCGTTACCGTTGATCGAAACCATTGGGAACAAGAAGAAATTGGAATTGTGTAGCAAGGAATCGCTTGTGAAGGTTCTTAGATGGCATTTTGGGTATCCTGATTTTAGGGGTTTGCAATTGGAAGCTATTCAAGCTGTGCTTTCAGGTGCAAATAGCATTTTTCTTTATAGGTTCAATTGAATTTTATATCAAAATTGAAATTTGGTATTTTTCTTCATATTTAGTAGTAATTGGTATTAGACAATGTGGTTAAATCATAAATGTGGTTTTTCTTTGCATTAGGAAAATTGAAGTGGGTCAATTACTATTACTATTGTTCTGTTTGGATAAAGTAGCATACTTCTAATCGAAGGTGTATAGTGCATGTGTCTAAGACGGACACATGTGATTACTTTCAATTATGTCATTTTCTTAAATTACTACGGGTGTTGATTGCATGTATGTGCTTCATAGCTTATAGCACAAATAAATGTTTATTATATAAATGCTTATGTATAAGCTATTTTTGTAGCAAAAGATAAAGTAGTATAGTTGTTTTCATAAGCTATTTCGGAGAGATTGTGTAAATAAGCTGAAAATAACTTATGGATATGTCATAAGCTATTTTCGTAAGCTCTCTCAAACTCACAAGTGTTTATGTAAGTAGATAAGCTCAAATAAGTTAATTTAAACATAACCTAATTGCTTAAATGATGGTGATTTTTTTTAGAATTTTCGTTAATTTTGGGTTAACTTTGCTCTTTTTGTGTGGTTACAGGAAGAGATTGTTTTTGTCTAATGCCAACTGGAGGAGGCAAGTCGATGTGTTATCAGATCCCTGCATTGGCAAAAGAAGGAATTGTGCTTGTTGTTTGTCCTTTAATAGGTGAATAATTTTCATCCTTTTTTCGAGAGTTTGTATTTTACACTGAGCTAAATGTTGTCTGATAATTCACTCGGGTTTGCATACGAGGATACTGGTTGTGATTTCTGACTTTTATTCTGCTGAGTGCTGTCAGCCTTGATGGTATGGATCTTTTTCATTTTATCAGTTTACTTTTTTTTCAGACATGATGAATTTATGAGTTAATGGTTTATTTTGGTTCATATGGTTCTTTTTCCCTACAAGTTAGGAAAACCAAGTGATGGCACTAAAGGAGAAAGGAATTGCTGCAGAGTTTCTCTCCTCAACTAAAACAGCAAAAGCAAAAGATAAGGTGGATTATTAGAATACTGCCGATATTGTATTGTAAATGATGTATCTACGTATACAAATGTGTAATAGAAACTTAGTTTGTATAATAAGTACATAATCTTAGTCTACTACTCTTTGCTCAGATCTTGGGTTTTATGTTGAAGTTTGGATTTTTGTGGATATACAAGAATAATGTCTCTAGTAAATTTGTGTTTCTCAATGAAAATGCTAGAATTCTTCGATATCTTATCCCTGAACCGCATTATTGGGCTACTGACGTTCGATTATAGAATTTACCCCTTGTTTAATATGGGGGAAGGAAAAGGATCCTTGCCAAATTCACTTATATGAGTGTGTAGTCAATTTCTTACTTGTTCTGTGTTATTAATTTAGGAAACTAATTTTTCTGTTTTATGTTTAAGATTCATGAGGACCTTGGTTCTGGAAAACCGTCTACAAGGCTGCTATATGTTACTCCAGAGTTGATAGCAACCCCAGGGTTTATGTCAAAGCTGACGAAGATTCATTCCAGGGGTTTGCTAAGTCTCATTGCCATTGACGAGGTCTAGCCGGAAAGACTATTTCAAATTTCTGTTGGAATTTTATGACCATCTTTGATAATTTTACTTATTCATAATTTTCAGGCACATTGCATCTCTTCCTGGGGTCATGATTTCAGGTTTTTCTATTCATTATGCTACTATCCATTTGAATTTTTCTTGATGAAATTTCTTAGGATGTGATGAATATGATATTAATAACGATGTGCGAGAGTGAGGAATAAGATGTGCGGTATATTAGGGATTGATTGGTCATTAGATTGTTTTGGGCCATTATGGGCTTGATAGGTCATCCAGATTTAAAACAGAACACTGATACCAATCAGTTTACTTTTTGTTATTTTTAGGTGATTTTGATATAATGTTGTTCTCATCTCAATCTTTCATTATTAAATTTAAAAATGTAAACAAGTTCAATCACACATGCCACAGTTTTGCACTTGTCCATGTTAGGTGCTGCTCTTGAAGTAACTAATCTAAAAGCTCAAGGTTTCCTATGATAATACAGTTTTGGTTGGAGTTTATTCTGATGATGTGCTATTCCCTTTTCTTTTTGTATTTGGGAACAGACCTAGCTACCGTAAGCTTTCAACTCTGAGAAGCCACCTACCAGATGTACCAATATTAGCTCTAACCGCTACTGCTGTTCCTAAGTGAGTTTTCTTAATTTAATTTCTTTTATAGAATTATCTTATTTTTGCTATTACTTTTTGTGCCTGAACCCTATAAAAAAAAAAAAAAATTGTGCATGAGCAAATTTCATATGAAATCCTATGTTTATGCATTTCTATCTATTCTTCTGAATAATAATCTTCCGATTGTTGTGGATTTCTGAAATTTCTATTCTCCTGTTGGTGGCATGTAATTGTGTCTGTTGTGTGTGTATTATCATGATAGAATTGCTTTTATATTATCGGTCTGTCATATTGTTTTATGATAATATGGCTTTAAAATATTCAAATTCAAAGAGTATGCTCTGTTTATCTCATCGATCATTGCACATTCTGAGTAGCATTTTTGAAGCAGGCATTCTCTTTCATTTTCTTTATTTTTTCTCTTGGCATGAGGTGTGAAAAACGAGAATCACATCGTCACATTAATTTCTTGGTATTTATTTTCTTCAGGGTTCAGAAGGATGTAGTGGAATCATTGCACATGCAAAATGCATTAATACTGAAGACTTCTTTTAACCGTCCTAATATATATTATGAAGGTCAGTCAATCCTGCTTGCTGTTTGATTCACATCAATAAATCAATTCAGATTCCAGTTTCACCCTGCTTCTAGGTCATAATTTCCATGTTAGTAATGGGAAACCATCACTGTCCTCTATCAAATGTAATGTGGTTGGCACATAAATAATGAATCAATCCAGTCGCTACCTAAATGTAACTTCAGTTTCGTGACAACAATGCTATCAACGAGAAGATAGAAGAAAGCAAAAAACTTACAAGCTAATTTCTGTTTAGAAAAAAAAAAAAAACATTTGCATGAAAATAAATAAGATACAAATGAAACATATTTGAAGCAATCCGTCCGATTCCAATCCAGTAAATTTAGGGCTATTTTGAGCATTCCAGTTACTCAATAAGTTTTATTGGTGAATTGCTTTATATGTTAATTTTGCATAAGATGCAGGCATGCTTTTACTTATAAATTCAATCAAATCTGACTTGATGTTTTCATCATACAGTTAGGTACAAAGATCTATTGGACAATGCTTATTCTGATTTATCTGATAGACTCAAATCTATGGGCGATGTTTGTGCGATAATTTACTGCCTTGAACGTTCCATGTGTGATGACTTGTCAGCTCATCTATCCCAAAGTGGCATTTCTTGTGCTGGTAATATTTTTATGTATTTTAATGCCTTTGCAAAATGATTTATTGCAACTAAAGGGACCTTGAATATATGCATATAAGTAAAAGTGTTGCATTATAATACACTAATACTATAAACATAATATGCTATAAATTTACATTATAATAGTTCTGTACAGGTGATCATATTTTGAAAACATTGATGATTTCCTCATTTTATCAGTAGGGGATTCTCTAAGTAGCCAAACAATCATTCAACTATTCATGAAGGATAAGACCTTAGAAATTGAGGCAAAATAAGAATGAGAAGAAGAGAGGCACATAAGATAGAAGAGAAAAGAACAAAATGAATTAAAATAAATTTATAGGCAACAAAAGCTTGATAAAGAAGTAAAGACTAAATTTTTTAAAGTAGGGAACAAGATTATAAGTCATACTTTTCTAAACCACAAAAAATGTACGGTGTACAATGAATATATACAAAATATGGGACAAGAAGTTGAGGGGCAATAAGAACAATATTATCAAATATTGTGAGCAACTAATAGACATAATACATGTAATATTAAGAAAGACTTAAAAAAAAAAAAAACGTGTGGGAGAAGCTTCTCCTTCAATCATACAAGTTGACCCCTCCCTTGATTTAATATTCATAATTTTCCGGTTTTTTCAGCTTATCACGCAGGACTGAATAATAAAATGCGAACTTCTGTGCTACATGATTGGATTTCTTCAAAAACAAAAGTTGTTGTTGCCACTGTCGCTTTTGGGTATGTTTTTCGTTTTGATTTGTGTTAAGTGGCATGGTTAACTTTCTAATACTATATTATACAAAATTTTCCCTGGTGCAGTTGAAGTAATTTTAGTACTAGTAGTTTCATTTCAAAAGAATCAAAACAAAGGGACAATGTGACCAACATCGTTAATGCACTCGACTTAGATTTTCTCTTTGATTGAATCAATGGAAATGTCAAATATTGTAATCTGCCCTCATAAGTGAACACTCGATGAACATCACTGTTAACAGTTGAAGTTACCTAGATTGTCTCATCGAGGTAGAATTCTGTGAGTGTAGCCTGCAGTAGTCACTTGCAAGAAGACATTTGGATCACCACCCTTGCACATGCCATTGAGTTTGTTGACCACTAATGTCCAGCTTTTTTGCTGTATTTTCTTGCTGTTTAAGACGAACACTTTTCCCAAAAGTGGTTGACTTATTTAATTGAATAACCGAAGTGGTTTCTTTTTGTACTAGCAAGAGTACAATAATCGTATCTAGGGTTTAGACTGTTTATGAGATGCCTTGAGACTGATCTCAAGGGTGGTATTTATAGCCTGCTATGGGCTTTGTTCTTACGAAACTTGTGCCCTAAGTAAGCTGGGCTTTTGGTATTTTATCCGGCTTCTAGAAGTATCTAGAAGCTAGGCAAGGCGGAGCCTACTGAAGGGCGCGCCCCAGGCCTAGGGAGCTTTCTGAAGGGTGTCCTGGCCCTTCTGGAGGGTTCTTTGTGTCTTTTGGATGGTTCTTAGGTCCTTAGGAATATATTGACGGTACAGTTTTGAAGAAAATTTTTCATATAGACAACTCCACCCCTCCCCAAATTCTTTGGCGATGTATATTATCTGATTACTTAATCTCATAAATGTATTTTGTATTGATTTTTACGCATATTTAGACTTTAAGTTTATGCACAGTGCTCATATGAGGACAAGAGTTTTTCACATTGTTGTAAGCTCATGATTCCTACGATTTTTCATGTGCTTTCCTTGCTGGATCATAGGTAAGATTTCATCTCGGCGAAATCGGTGTAGGATCACTGATCTTAACCATAGGTGGTCACAGTTCTAGGAAGAGAAAAGAGAGGGAGGAGGCACAAAGAGCTAGTGAGGCTGAGGGGTAAAGGAAGTTTGGTCGGGAATTAGGGGGAAATTGATGTGTTTTTAAACTGGGTTGCAAAATGAGACTCAATTCTGGCCCTTTTGGGGTCATCTGAGATCACATATCCTGATTTAACAATGAAAACCGGTGATCATACACTGATTCCACTGAGATGTGATTGTGACTACAACATGAAAAATCGTAGGATTGTATTCTCCCATGATTTAGATCGTGATGCTAAAAACATTGGTTCTCATGGACATTACCTTGTAATTTTACTTTGACAGTAGACTGATTCTACGATTAAGATCACAATCTTGAGACATGATCTTGTAATTTTATTTTGACTGTTATCATCTGTGGTTGTTGGCATGTTTGGATGTACTGCATTAAATTGTGCATGATTGTGTTTTATGCTTTTTTCCCATTGCCAGTCTTTATACAAGTGTGTGTAGAAGGAAATGTGGTATTCCTAACCAGATGGTGCAGATAGCTTGCACCACTGGCACAGCATTAAGAAATCGCAATGCTACAGGGATAGCATGGACAACTACCCCTGCTGAAAACATAGGAGCACTATTGTGAACACTATTTCAGGCTATTTATAATTCACTTTATGACAACATATAAGAGAGTATGGCATCGCTGTCATTATTCAATGGAGTATTACAGTGAATCTGATCTATCAATACATTATACACCCAACCGAGATTAATAAAAACGAGAGTAGCGAATCAGCACAAATGTATAAAAGTTATAAGTATATGCACATCTTCTGATTTTATTCTGATGCCAATGATTGATGAATTATTTGAGATTGTGATGTATTTATTTCTTTTTTTTTCTATACTCTGCATGGAGCGTTTCTGTTGCATTCAGTTACTGAACCTTTGGTGTTCGTTCAGGATGGTAAGTGGCTGTTTACTATAAATTTGATTGAAGCTTCTATATGAAGTTTTAATGCTATAATCTTTTTATATTCATGTGATTAGCGATTAATAAATTAAGATCAAATTACAGGGCATCGATAGAAAGGATGTGAGAATTGTGTGCCACTTCAATATTCCAAAGTCAATGGAAGCATTCTATCAAGAGTCCGGCAGAGCTGGTCGTGATCAATTGCCCTCTACAAGTCTGTTGTACTATGGAGTAGATGATCGCAGAAGAATGGTTGACTTATTTAACTTGATGCTTTGATCTTGTTTTGTTATCGGACTTGTTTTCTCTTACTATAATCTATTTCAGGAATTTATATTACGCAACTCAGGTAGCAAGAAATCACAATCATCAAGTTCACAAGAAGAATCAACCAGAATGTCCCTGACTGCTTTCAATCAGGTAACATCTAAATCCTTGCATGCTTCTTTTGACATGGTATCTAAGCACAATGCCCGAATGCATTTAAGTAATGTAATCTTTATGTAAAACATGTAGATGGTTGAATATTGTGAAGGATCTGGATGTCGTAGGAAAATAATTCTCGAGAGTTTTGGGGAGCAGGTAATGAAATATACAGAACTAGGTATTATGGAGGAGTTGGGATCCTCTCTATTTAGGAAATGGAGATACCAACCTGGTATTACGTGGTGTGATTCATATGGACTCAAGTAGATACTTTACTTTGTTCCAAACAGGTAACAACATCACTATGTGGAAAAACATGCGACTCCTGTAAACACCCAAACTTAGTTGCCAGAAATTTGGAGGATCTTTCAGCTGCTTGTGCTCTACATCAGAGAGGCGGTTCTCGAGTTTTCATTACCAGGTAAAAGACCTTCATGCATTGGAAATTTAACTTAAAGTTGATAAACCGAAAAACATATTGAGAATACATGATCTGTAGTTGTGTTTTATACTAATGATAGGTACCATTGGAAGACAATGATCGGTTTGTTAGTATATCTGACATTAGAGCATCAAATAGTGTACTATGGCTATGATAGGGTTTATATATTACTTTTGCGTTGTCTTTGGCTGTGTATGACCGGCTGACCGTGCCATTAGCATAGGGTTTTGTAATACCTACCATGTGATTTTGCCTTCTGGCCTCTCATTTCTAGTCTTAAAGAAATCTGTGAGAGAAAAATATAGAGGAGGAAATTAAAAAAAAAAAGTAGTTTATGCCAGCAAGATTGTGTGCTGAACTTGTAGTTGGCTTGGTGGTGATTTCCTTTTGGTACATTAATTAATCCAGTTAAATAATGCCTAGTTTTCTTGTATATCCACCACGGTCATTTTTTTCAGTTCCACTGAAGCAATTGATGGAGGACAGTTATCTGAATTCTGGAACCGAGATGAGGAAGCAAGTGGATCAGAGGAAGATATTTCCGACATAGATGGTGGTACCAAGTTTATTTCAATTGCATTTGTTTTACTGTTGTGGTGATGTAGTGGTTAGTAGATTGTTCATTCATGTGAATGAATATTTGTTGGCAGACGGTAATGAGGTGGTCAACAATCTAGCCCGGTCAAAGGGTCAATCCAGACTGGGAGTAAATGAAAAGCTTGATTTGTTACAGAGGGCAGAAGAAAAGTACTATCAAAATGAGAATACTAATAAACAGGTTCGTCTTGTACGCATTGTACCCACTCTGTTGAAAAAAGTATGTTCTCTATTTTCTCTATGCCTAGTTCTATTTCCCATGGTTAGAACCTTTGGCTGGCACCATAGTAGAATTTGTTATGGTTTACAATCTGTAATTGGAAAGGTAAAATAGTTTATTTTCAAGTCTCTTGTTTATATTCTTAGCTGAGTACTGTTAAGATGAACGCAGCAGAAATTGTTACAGCACCCCTATCTTCCTGTCTCATACTCACGTATCTAATATGATTTACAGAGAAACAAAATTGACAAGAATGCTATTTCTGATGCATTGCGAGAGGCAAGCAGGCAGAGATTACAAAATGCTTTAAAAGAGGCTCAGCAACGGCTTGACGACTTTAAGTATGTAAACATCCTTCTTGCTAGTTTAAGTTCTTTTATATGACACCTCAGTCTGCCACAACAGGAAAACCACCCAATTGAAGTTTCTCATCATCTAATTGCTATAACAAGTCCGTGATGTATTTGACATGCAATAGCATCTTGTTCAAAAATCGCAGTCCTCTAAAGATTAAAGTGTTGTCACATTAGACCTCTAAACACTTGTCAGTAAATTAGTCCCTTAAAGACTAATTAGTCTCCGAATAAATTTTCAGCAAAGAAGTCCCTCAAAGATACAGATTTGTCACAAACATTTTTCCTTTTGTATCACGACTTTAATCCTCCACTCCACTTTAAATGAATTTGTTGACAACTGTGTATCTTTGAGAGAACAAGTGTTTGTTTGCTCACACATATCCATGTGTGTCCATGGCAAACTTGGCTGTTGGATCCTTAAACGAATACGCAATAACTTTGTGGAGTTTTTTTTTGAAGGACTAGTATGACTTTTTTTTTTGACAAAGGACTATTATGACTATACTTTAGTTTTTGAAGGATTTTAGTTAGGTAATAAAAGTCATCAGGATTAACATAGGAACACCCTAATCGTTGGAGTATCGAATTAAGAGTTTTGTTACTCGTTTTATTCGATTGGTGAACTATTCAAATAACAAACCTAAATATTTCACCATAGTACCATGACTAAACAATTTCACAACTAAAGCACATGCTCTCAAGTTCCAAGTACCTTGTTTATTATCGTGTTTGTTCAAGACAGCCTCCCCACCCCTGAACAATTTGAAGCAGCAATTGCAGTTAGGGTGTGAGCTGTTTCCGTATTTCTTTTCCTAATTTAAAATATTTCTTCAGGATTGAAATGGAAACCTCGGCATCTCTTCTCGAGGATGAATGCTACAAGAAATATGGCAAGACTGGCAAATCATTCTATTATTCCAAAGTGGCAAGTACTATCAGGTGGTTGAAAACTACAAGTTTCGTCGATCTGATGAACCGACTTTGTGAAAGTGATGCTTCCTTATCACCGAGTGTCTTCTCTGGAGCTGAACATCTCCTCACACCGCTACCTGCTTCAGATCCTTGTGCAAAAGAAGAAACTGTCAATGAGCTCGCAGTAAATGCTGAAGAAACTGGCAATGAGCTCTCAGGAAATGCTATAACAGAAACAATCCCATGTGATATGCCAATAGAAAGTTCTTTTAATACAAACTTACCACCAATACCATCCTTTGCTGAATTTGTAAATAGTAAGAAAGAGAAAAGAGATCGATCAAGTGACACAAAGAAACACTCATCAAGAGTAGAAAAGAAGATGAGGATACAGTAGAATGATTCTTGTACGTACTATGGTCTTGAGTTTTAGTTACAATATGAAGTGCCAACTTTGGGCCATTTGAGAAATACTCTAGTTTCATCTTTCACACAGGTGATAGTGCATCTTATTGATTGTCTGTCTTATGTTTCTGATTACTAATTTTGCCTTTATCATTCGTCAGATCAATGAAAGACACAAATTTGTATAATATGGATAGTATTTTACAAGGTGTGCTTTGTCTAAACCCGACAGATCAAAACACATATGATGATACACACTCCTTATTCAGTAAGATCTGAACATCACTATGCACTTGGCAGTGGTAATTTTCCAACAAAGTCAGAATTAAGACTTCCTAGGTAAAGATGATCCTCAAACTCCATAGCTGAAGTTACAAAACTAATCACCTTCCCTTCATTATCATCAAACTTTCTGATAATCTTGCCTTCAGTTCCAACATTTACTACCATAGCTGATTTTGTTGCACTATTGATCAGATTAAATAGCCTTGGAAATGAAGCTAACAAGTGCTTGGATACTTTAGAGGTATGCACAAACCCCAGCCTTTCAGAAGTTAACTGCAGCATCAATATTTATGAAAAATAAATCAACGTCTTTCATTGGAGACACTATAGGTAGTATAACCAACCAAAATCTAAATATTAAATAAAAATAACAGTTAAAAAGGAAGATGGTCCCCAATAAAAACAAGTTCATAGTAGCATTACTTGAACCAAAGCGATCCAAAATGAGCCATCAGGAGCAAGATTGATATTGTCAGGTCCACCAGGGAGGTTTTCAATGAAGATATCTGTTTTGCCTTTGTTAAATCCTTTTAGCCAATGCCTCAAACACCTAAATCTGGTTTAAAAAAAGCAACAACAAAATCTATATGTCATGAATCAAGACTGGGCAAGCATCTCCAATGACCAAATTTCAGGCAACCCATCTTAGATTGTATTACCACTATCAAGTTACCCCACCCCACTATGCCAATCTTTATAAATCTTTGACCAAAACTTTATAAACTCAATATTTCTAGACAACTAAAGAAAATATATGGTCATATTTAAATAATTTATGCATATTTTGCTCTAATAGTTGAATCCTTAAGAAACTTCTTATGTTTTGTGTCAGAGTTAGGAGGGGAATAGAGTTTTTAGGATAAAAGGAGGATAAAATGGAAGAGTAGTCTCCACCTTTTATGGAGGTTTATTTTTCTTCTCAACTGTTTTCGCTTACTCCCAACCAAACTTCCAAAAATACCCCTTTGTGACTTAAGTCACGCAAGGTTTATAACCTACGTGAGTTAACTCAAACATGATTTATAAGCATGAGTTAACTCACGCAGGGGTAATTACGTCTTTTCAGTTGGGAGCGAGCAAAAATAGTTAGGAGAAGAGCGAATTGTTCAAAAAGTCAAATTTGAAACCAATAAGTCCATCAATTGGTTCAACCACAATCAGTTCTTAGCTTGTATGAACTGGATTGAACAATAATTGATTCATTCTAATTAGTTTTTTAATTAATCATTTATTCATCCGTGGTTCAACCAATTGAACCATGATTGAGAGGTCTTACCAATTCGATTTCCATTTTAGTTTTCTGAACATTATGAAAATCACATTGAAGGACTTTAAAAGATTTTGAATTAATTTCTTGACCATTCCTATCTCTTTATACTACTCTTGAACCAAATAAAATACTAGTTATAAATATTCTCTCGAAAGCACTCTTCAAAACAAGGTCGTGGATTTTTCTCATTTTATTTTTCTCTCCTCTCTCCTCTCTCCTCCCTCCAAAGTCCTACATTGAACAAATTGTTTTTAGAATATAAGTAATGCTAACATGTGCCCTAGACGCATGTTAAAGATTCCACAAAAGATAACTGTATATCGAAAGGAAAAGTAATTTTTAAAATTTTAAGAAATAAATTGACAAAATTTCCGATATACACTTTCTATTTTTGGTTTACGAACATGCATTTTTAGGACACATGTAAGCCTTTCCCATTTTATATTTGTACTCAATTGGTAAGTTGCTATAAAGTAGCTCATAATACACCACAACAAAATATTTTTTTTACATATATGACAATGCTCATAAAAACTTAAGGACATTGTTTAGAGAAATGCTAAAGAATGTCATAAAGACATTGCTTAATAGTCTAAAATAATAGGTTTTTATGAAAGAATGTGTATTAAATGTATTGAAATTTGAAATAGTTAGCTTTTTTTCATAAATAATTGTTTTATTTAAAATGTTTAAACAATATTTTTAAGACACCGGTTGACATGAACCATTTCTAGTTTAAATTTATGAACTCATCTGGCTCAAATGGATAAAAACTTAACTTCTATAGGTTGTGAAACCCCTATAGAGAGGAAAGAGCAAAATCTAATCAAGATATTTACTTACTTCCAAGTTTCGCACACCACAACATAATCTTCATCCTTGGACAGTGCAACACCATTTGCAAATGTCAAATTATCAATGACTATAACTGTCTCATTTAACGTGGGATTATACTTTAAAAGTTGTCCATGAGGTCTTGCCTCTAGCAAATCCAAATACCAATCGTGTAAACCAAATTTGTTACTACCAATACTGAAGTATATATTCCCATCTGATGCTTCTATTACATCATCGGCAAACCTGGTCCAAATCATAAGAAAAATCTTAGATGTGACTTATGAATTTAATAGCTAGTGCATATTTGCAAGAAAATTAATAGTGAATAGTATATATATGGACCAATTGGCAGTATATTTGTGACCATAGTAGGCTTCCTTAATGAACATACACTAGGAGAAGGACTAAAGTGTGTAACGTTTTAGACATGTTTAAAATATTCATGATCTTACGAACGTATACGAAATCAAGACAATTTTGACGGTTTTCTTAAGTAAGATCTCTTAAGTAAGAGCTTGGATTCTATGACGAATAAAACAAATTTAGAAGAAAAAAAAATCTCACTAAAGAAGAATAGTCAATTTTGTTGACAATATTTTCTATTTTGTTTTTCATATGTTTTTACTACTAATTGTAATCTTATTTGAGACATGTCAGACACTGAATAAGAATACCTCACACTCACACAGTTGGATTCAATCTTTAATTTGCAACATTATGAAGTATAACCCCTTCCACTAAACCAACCTAATTGATAAAATAGGCGGTTACTTGTCTATAGTTTAAATGTGTGGTGGACAACATCGACTAGGTGGAAAAGGAAACAAAAGCTTGAAGTAGTAGTCTTGTACGCATCTAAAACCAAAATGAGAGTAATCTTGTCTTCGATCGTTCATAGTCATTCCAACCCAGTGGTCCAAAAAAAGGCAAGATTCTTTCACAGCTTGTACGTGGCTAATTTTATCTGACTATGCTATTATCATCTTGTTGGAGTAATTAGAAGTCATGCAATGTGAATGTGCCCACATGTACAATTAGGATACCTATCTTCTTTTCATAGAAATACTACCAACATTACATAGAGTCTTGTCTTGTTCCGTTATACAAGAAAAGATCAATGGTAGTTTATGACGTCTTTTATAAATAAAACCGTGAGAGCTCACACAAAAGGTCCAAAGCATACAAACTTTGGAAACACAATTTAGTTGAGTTGAGGTCGGAAGTTCGACCTCAACTCAGTTTCATCATGAATTTATTTTTAATAATTAGCATCAAATATTAAAATTTATAGTAGATAGATGGACACTAACGTGCTTGTCTATCCACTTTTACCGTTGCAGTTCATTGTAGTTAGATTTTTTTTTACAAATAAGATTTTTTAGATTTAAGTAATTTTTTAATTAATAATTTAAATAATATTATAAAAATGATAACATAATTTAAATAAATGGGTAAATTAAAAAGAAAAAGTCTAACCCAAAAGGATATATCTCCTTTTATTTTATTTTTTGACAAAAGGATATATCCTATTTTCTCTATTTAATATCATGTATATTTCATATTTCATTTTCAATTTTGTTTCACTTTAAAATATCTCCAATCCTTTAAAATACTATCTAAATCTACTACTACTATTAAAGAAAAAAGAGGATAGAAAGATAATTTGTACGAGCAATACATAATATGTAACGGCCTGATGAAACCTGATGCGGCCGTTGCACCTACTAGGATGAAATGTTGTGATGCAATTTTTATTGTGATTTACTTTCACATGGCAATTGCGGCTGCATGCAGTTGCAGACGACTGCATGCAACTGCAATATATTGCGGCCGCGTCATGTGATGGTCTACAATTAGAAACATTGCTTGTAACACTCAAAGTCGTCTTATGAATTATTTGTTTAAAACTCACATTAATTGAGAACCATTCACTTGTGAAAGGATAACCCTGAAACCATCTTCTGTAACCTTGAATAAACCCTGCAAAATATAATTGTGTTATTTGCTCATGCAGAATTTTATCTAGACCTATAATTGACTCATAATGTTCTTAAATAAATTCTTAGCCAAGTATCACAGGAATATATATTTATTATTTACCTTGGATGCATCACAGACAATGAGACCACCATCTTTAGATGTAGTGATTCCAAGCAAAGAAGAGCTATCTATATGCTTCCAATTCTCCCAATTTCCATTCCTAACCATTCTTTTAATCCATCCATCTCTTGTAGCTGTATAAAGGACACCATTTTTATCAAAACAAACATCTTCTGGTTGTTTCAGAAATCCTTCTCCAAGTTTAATCACATTCTATTATATGGAAACAATCATAGACAATTAAATACATATTATTTGAACAGTAGCTATAATTAGATTATGTAATAAATATTGATAAAATTTTCACCTGTAATTGGTTGTTTTTTGTTGAAGAAATTGAAAATACAGATGGTGGTATTTCTAGCAAAATTGGATCTATGGGTGAGAAGTAGAAGACTTGAACTGTGAGAGAAACTAAAGCTGCTAGAACCAAGCTTGAGGTCAGTGTGACACAATATTTACCAAGGGTGAAAGGAGGATTGGTTATATTGGAAGCCATGCTTTAGAAGCTGTGTGCTTTGGCTTTATATATTGCATATAGTGGATTTTTGATTTAGGTATGTGTTGGCGTCTGTTTCCTTTTCTGGACTGGAAAGTTATTTTAGAATTCGGCTAATAGCTCTCAACCATGATTTCCTTTTGCTTCATATAATTATGCCGCGAAATAAACTTTGTCCCTCTACTGTCGGTTCCTTGACTACTTGAAAGAGTGTTAAGTGAGACGATGAATAACCCACTTGAGTTGGCCTTGTGATGTTGACTTGAAACCTTGGAGTGTAATCCTTTCAACGTCTAATGTTAGATTCTCTCAGTTGAATGGAAACCAAATTTAAAAAAGATATTTAAAAAAAAAGGCAATGAATAGTGGAGAACGAAAATGTTAAAAAAAACATAAGTAAAAGCTGAAAGCAGATAAAATGCGAGTGAATTGCGAATAAAGATCGATTCGATTTTTTAAGCAAAGAAATAGAAATTAACAAAAAAAAAAAAAGAATATGAAAAACAAAAGAACAAAACTAAACAAATTTAAGACCACATTCTAAAGAGTTGTAATGTTAGTTTCGGAGATATTTTCTGTTTCCTCAATTTATCACACTAAAACCATATGTAATGTAGTGACAACATCTCTGAGAAAATGTCATTATCCAAATCGACCTTATCTCTACCTTCCAAAAACTTGACGAGTATTTTCATATCATGAATAACATTGTAATATGAATTTTTAGCATCAGATGAAATTAATGTCCAAAACTTAATTACAACATTTACACTATCTATAATAGACATTTTCATTTCAGGTTCAACATCTTCAAGACTATTTGGTAGTACTTCAAACTATATCGAAATTTGTATATTTACAAAAGGAGAGCAAGCAGATATATTGTAAGGAATGTTTGTTGTGGAGTTAGGAGGTATTCATCCCATCCCATTTTTCTTAGAACTTTGACAAATACTCAAATTTCATCTTCAATTAATAGTGCATCTGATTGATAGTCTATCTTAAAATATAATAAATTTGGATAAAAATTAAGCCAAATCGCATTACTTGTGATACAAATGTAATCACGTTTGTCAATATTGGACACTGAAACATACCTTCGATCAGAAGTGTCAGTGCTACAGAGGTGACATCTTTAAGATAAAAGGTGTCACACATAGTGAATCAGATTGATAGCCTATCTCATTTTTCTCACTGCTAAATTATTATTCAAATCAGTAACGAACCAATTAACATAAAATACATTCCAAGATGTTTTTGGTCTAAATCATACATTAAAAACTCATAAGATGCTTTCTCATACAAGCAAAGAGATACACCCCTTATTCAATCTTAAGAGCTGAACTACTTCACTAGTTCTATGCACTTTGCAGTGGAAATTTCCCAACAAAGTCAGTATTAAGACTACCTAAGTAAAGATTGTCCTCAAACTCAACAGCTGAAGTTACAAAAGTAATTTTCTTCCCATCATTATCACCAAACTTTTTGATAATATTGCCTTCAGTTGTCACTTTCACCACCATTGCAGATTTAGTTACACTATTAATCAGGTTAACTAGGCTTGGAAATAAAGCTACCAAGTGCTTGGATACTTTAGAGGTGTGCACAAACCCCATTCTTTCAGAAGTCACCTGCAACATCAATTAACATAAATTTGAAGATAAAATATTCATCACCATGCTCTATTGCATAAACAATAAAAGTTTCAATATAAGTCAAAAGTCTATGTAACGTCGTCAATCGACACTTTAAATTGAAAGCGTGTTTAATGTCTGATACAGAGACACATGTGGTTTCAATTACTTGACTTTCTCAAATTATTACATATCAATGTTGACTTGTCAATTTTGTATTTGATATATTTGTATTTGTGCATCACAGACAAAATTAAAATTACACTCGAAAGACAACAGAAAAAACAAAGTCCTTTTTATCGTCTCTAATTCACTTGTCACCATGAAGTTCGTGATGAAATTAGAGACAACGCTTTTATGTATTCTTTTTTGTGCGAATTGGGAGCCACATGCGTGCAATTTTGTGTGAATTGGATGTCATCTACGCGCAACTGTAGAGACTAATCCTTTAACTTGGGTAGGACCGCATCTTGTGTCAAAACGCTCTCTAAAAAATTTAACACCGCTGCATTCCCAAAGTTTTTTATTTGTATCCCTCATAAAAAAAATTATTATGAATTATATTATTTTTTAATGATAATATATATATTATAAGGAGTACAAGCCACAAGGGCTACAAGACCAAAGTTACCTGAATTAAAGCAATCCAGAATGAACCATCAGGAGCAAGATTAATATTATCAGGTCCAGCTGGAAGGTTTTCAATAAAAATATCTGTTTGACCTTTGTTAATTCCTTTTAGCCAATGTTTCAGACATCGAAATCTTATTCATGAAAATGAAATCAAACAAGATAAAAATTGTCAATACAGTATAAAGTGTACCAATATCACAATCACTATATATTAAACTAGCATAGTTATCATTATCATTTAATTAAGAAATCACTTACTTCCAAGTTTCACAAACCACAAGATAATCTTCATCTTTGGACAATGCAACACCATTGGCAAAGGCCAAATCATCAAGGACAATAATTGTTTCATTTGACATGGGATTGTACCTTAAAAGTTGTCCATGAGGTCTTGCCTCAAGCACATCTAGATACCAATTGTGTAAACCAAATTTGGTACTTGGTACACTGAAATATATATTTCCATCTGATGCTTCTATTATATCATCTGCGAATCTGGTTCAAGATATCCATAAATTACTTGAGAAATTTTAATAGGTTCTTAGATTAAAAAAAGTTGCAATTGTTTGACCAAAAAAAAGATTTTCTTTGAGGGAAAAAAAAGAAGTTGTAATCAATGGTCTCTGAAGTACTATTATTTAACTAAAAATAATAATATTAATTCACAGATCTAATTAAATGCCTTTCAATTTAGAGATCTACAAAGTAATTAACCCTTAATTTTAAAGTTATTATTATTTTATGATGTATAAATCTAAAACCAGAGTTAGCTGTCACGTGACCTGAGTGTTCTCGTCCCATATTTACTTGTACAACAAGTTGCATGTCATCCATATTTACGGTCATTTTATAGTCAGAAAATATAGATTTAATTTATTCACATTGTTTGCTTATATTTTTTTTAGGGTTAAATATGTTTTGATAAGGATGACAAATTGAGCTGAAAGCTTCTTGGGAATATATGCCATGCAAAAGTTGAAGTTACAGTAAAAAGCTTTGGTAGAATATATTGGGTGGACTGTCAAAAAAGAATAATATATTGGACAGAACATATTATTGAGGATCATATACCCAATTCTTAAAATTTTGGACATAAAAAGTGATGTGTTAAAATCATTTGTATTACTTAATCTAAGCATGGATGAATGAACAAAACAGAAAAGCAATATACTCATAATGAATTATTTGTCTGGAACTTACATTAATTGAGAACCATTTACTTGTGAAAGGATAACACTGAAACCATCTTCCGTAACCTTTAGTAAACCCTACAAAATATATTTATGTGTTAATTTTTTTATTTACTAATTAAATCGATAAAGACTGGATCTCAGTAAATCGTTGCAGCAAGACCACTCTGTCAATTACAATATATATCATGTCACGTATATATGCTTATTGGAATTCAATAAATTAATTAAATCTAAGCATGAATTATTTACCAAGGTAGTATCACAAACAATGAGACCACCATCTTTAGATGTAGTGATTCCAAGCAAAGAAGAGCTATCTATATGCTTCCAATTCTCCCAATTTCCATTCCTAACCATTCTTTTGATCCATCCATCTCTTGTAGCTGTATATAGGACACCATTTTTATCCACACAAACATCTTCTGGTTGTTTCAGAAATCCTTCTCCAAGTTTAATCACATTCTGTTAGGAAATATTATAATTAGATATCATATGCATGATAAATATAGTTAAATAAAAATTATTTTGCAGACTAGCTATAATTAGATCATATAACATGTATTCCTTAAGTTTTCACCTGTAATTGGTTGTTTTTGGTTGAAGATACTGAAAGTGGTAATTCAAGAGAAATTGGATCTATGGGTGAGAAGTAGAAAACTTGAACTGTGAGAGCAACCAAAGCTGCTAGAACCAAGCTTGAGGTTAGTGCCATTTTGGTGCAGAAAGGAAGATTGTAAGCTATGCTCTTGTAGTCATGTGCTATAGCCTCTACTACTATATATAGTATAACCAAATTTATTTTTGCGATCTTATATCTTTTTTTTTTTATTTTTAATTTGAAAATTAATTTTCAAAACATTTTTTTTTAAAAGGGTCAATGATAATATTGTTAGTAATATGTTAGGAGTGTGAGGTTCAAACTCTCAGCCTCTTTAACACTACAATCTTTGATTCCACAACTCAAACTATCGACCTGGATTTTTAACGATAGAAAAGTACAAAGTTTTACACTGTAATTGATCATAATCGTTGATATGAGATCAGAAGATCCAGATTACACTTCAATTTTAACATAATTGAACAATCTCGACTATTAATCTAAATTAAACGTTAAGATCTGCGTTACTACAGTATATCCAATTTCATTCAACTATCATAATATTCCACATTGTTAAATGTTTCTTTAGTTTAAAACGTTATATTGCTGTTAAAATTTCTTAAGTCTCTTGTTATTAGCACCGTTAAATATATCTTGTATTTGACTATTACTTTTCCCATCATGCCTATTTCTTGCGCGCCCAGCAAAAAAACCAAAAATACCCCTGGTTCGGATTATGTAATTCATCCGAACCAGATTGTTAGAGTTTTCTGGAAAACAAAATCCAGACACTTTCGAAATGTAATTTTTTGTGTTTTCTTTGATGTCAAAGGTCTTTGTTGACCGTTATATAACCACCGCATAAGCTGCAAAACAATTGCAGGGGTTATATGAACGATCAACAATGACCATGACACCACAAACACTCCTAAAAAACTTTTTTTTTTGTTGAAGAAAATGTAAGAAAAGAGGTGAAGTGAAGAATGAATGAAATGGTTGAAGATGGAAGCCTATTTATAGCCTACAACAAGTCCTAGGTCATACGTACAGTCAATAGAAACGTGTTTGTGGTGCTAACCGTTCAAAAATGCATTAAAACTCCACTAACCGGCCAAACCTTTGGTGAAAAACATCATCAATTCAAGTAACACAATTCACCAAGTTCACCGATGCACATATTCAACTACTTCACATAATTCACCAATGCACATAAGCAAGTATGACACCTATCAAGTTATGCAATGCGCCTAGACACGACTCTATATGTATGTGGTACCAAGTCAACACTGAGGTCGTCACCTCAAGATACAGCTGTATCATAATCGTCCCCAATATGAATGCAAAGCATTCGGTCGTCACCAATATGGATATAAATATCCGGTTGTCGCCTATATGAATACAAAGTATTTGTCATCGCCAATATGGATATACAATCCGACACCAACATCTTGAATGCATGAACATATGACTCAATCAATGCATATGTTCAACAACAAGTCATCAACAATCGACATCAACAGTTTTCAATACATGCATACACCATCAAAGTCGTTGCCAATTGCATGTAAGAATTCGTCGCCAATAACTCACCATTATCAAAATCACCAACATAATTATCATCAAACATCAACATAATCATTATCATAATTATTATCAAACATCAACATAATCATCATCATAATCATAATTAATCAACAACAATCAACTTATAGAACATATGGTTCCAAAATCACATTTTTCACGAAATACGACCAATTGACCACATCACAACATTCCTCCATATAAACACTCAACATCATCAACTCATTTATATTCTAGCGTATCATTACAAATATAAAGCAAGTGGTAATTTAACCGACCCAAAAAGTCCTATTTTGACAAGGTTCGCCTATATTTACAAAGACTAGCACCTTCCGACAAATTCTCCAAAATCAAAGTAAGCAAGTTCAAGCGCCTCAACCGAGTATATACACCATTCACATATAAGTGTTGTAGCATATACATATACATTTCATAGGCTAATTCCTACAAATTCCGAATTTTACCTATGTTCGTATCGTTTCTTCCATTTTCTAAGTTATTCCAAGAGACAAACCAAACAAGTTCGAATGCCTCAACTAAGTATACAGACAAGTCACATATGTGTGTAGTAGCGTATACATATACATTTCATACGCCAATTCACCTCAATCCCAAAGTTTCACAAAGTTCGTATCGTTTTGCCATTTTTCAATGAATTCAAGTTTTCAAAGAAAAACCAAGTTAAAGTTCATGATAACTATAAAAAAGGGATATAAAGGTTGTGGGTAAGCGAAAAGAATCCACAAGCCCACCAACAAAAGGAGAAAAAACAATCAAACAAAACCCTAAAGAGAAAAGAAACACCCACAAATAAAACCACTCCCCACCAACCACAAAGAAATGAAGGGGGCACCCAACACTTGCGAAAACACTACAAAAAGAACTCACCATCGATCAAAAGAGACAACCTCCAAAGAAGATGAACCAAGCCTAATATACCCCTTGAGCAGAGACACAAAGATCACAACCAACCCATGACGCAATTCAAAGGCATCCAAACACGCCCACCTCCCTAGCACACTATCGGTTTCATAACCCATTGATGATGAAAACAATAATGACCAGAATGACTCCCAAAAAACAAGTACACAGAGGTATACTATATTTTTTTCAAAAATTGCTCTACATCTATTGTCTTGCTAGATAACACAGATCATTGCGAGCAGATGAGATGGAACACACCACATAATGCTTGATTAACAAGAAACCACACCTAACTTTCTCTCTCATAGGAAAAATACAACAACCCTACAAAATACCTAAAACATCCCTGAGAAGGTCAACCTCCAAACCTAACCATCTAAAAATCATATGCCAAACACTCGATGCAATCCCACAAGTCACACAAATATGATTAAGAGATGCAGACTCGTCACTGAAAAGGCATACAAGGAAACCGCTTGATTTGTTAATTAACACTCTACGTCTAAGAAGATTTAGTTTAGTCGGATCCTATCGAGGAACAACTGTCACGAGAATACTTGAATTTTGAATGGAGCCCAACTATTCAAGACCAAAGCCAGAATGGAGGATAACTCAGCCACTCTGCTACTCATTCCAAGGTAAATCCTAGAGAGGTAGTCTGAGCACACTCCATCGGAGCTATGCTTCCAATACTAGAAATCAAACAGTCTCTTCCTCCATCTCACTTGACATGTTTAATTACGTAAAAAAATGAAAAATTTCAATAAAATTACAAAAAAATATTATTATTAACATTAAAAAGGTTTCTATTGTTCTTTTATTATTAATTTTTTTAGAGTTTTCTTTAGACCTCAATAAATATTCTAGAGACCCACTAAAGCATATAGACATTTTTTATTATAAATCAAAAAATGTGTATTCATATTTAAGTGTAGTTGAACATTGGGGCTAATATATACATATAGATATTGAGGAAGCATCCCTCGAGTTAGCTAGTTCTTGTTTGAATATAAATAAAATGTAGTATTCGAGAATAAAAGAAATAGATGTTGATACGAATTATTTCCAAACAATTCCACGTTTAGCACCATTTCACCATCAGAAAATTTAAAACCATCAAGAAAAATAAAAATCAATACTAAGTTTTGCAATTTCGTAGATCTTCTCTCCACAACGATACCCTTAACGACTATACCACCATTGCTTTTATTTCCTAGCTAGCTCGATTCTCAAAACCATAAAAATTAACTTAATCGATCAGTGCAATAAATAGCAAATTGTTTTAAAAAAAAGTATCTACAAAACCAACTGACAAGATCTCAATGTCTGTTTGATTAAACAATCTAAGTCTTCATGACCAATTTGATCAAAAGTATATACAAAACCAATTTGATTAAACAATCAAATTGGTCACTAACATTTCAAAGTCTTCCACGCTATATGGCATTCTACAAGCTTTAACTAACATGAGTTTACATTTATTTTAAAATGGGAAAAAAAATGCAATACACCAAAATATTTCCTCCGTTTTAAATTACATGTCATTCTAGAAATTTCACATATATTAAGAAATGCAATTAATTTGTATGGAAAAGAGTAACTATAACTTTTGCATAGATCGCCCTTTTCGAATTTCAACCTATCAGGATGATTATATTTTTTTGTCTCTAATTTTTGCTCGGATCGCCCTTTCAGGTTTTCAGTCCACCGAGATGCTCATTTTTGCCTAAGCCGCTTTTTAAGATTTGCGACTTATCGAGCTTTCATTTTTGACAAAGTATTTCTTGACTGCATCGGTTTTCATAGGACGTGTGAGTTCGTCACCATCCATAGTTGTAAATGTATTGCACACGAGCCTTCATAGTTAGGCGTCCACTTGCCCTTGGAGTCTGG
>Ga0315913_1001736_pt1 | contig 24613 bp, 16 predicted proteins | sample MpolsnodulesMG_FD_207736 | JGI IMG/M metagenome (GOLD analysis project Ga0315913, IMG submission 207736) | Medicago polymorpha root nodule microbial communities from Los Angeles, California, United States - small nodules | ecosystem: Host-associated > Plants > Roots > Nodule | place: USA...
GGTTTTGATTGATTGATTGGAGGGTTTTAAAACAATATCTTGATGAAATAATCTTGTCGAGTTGGATGGTTCTTACTATTAGCTTCAGACTCAACTGGATTTTCTTGTACACTAGTTTCTTCCTTCTTCTCTTCTTATTTGAGGGACATTTGATATTGTTTTTATTCGATTCATTGTAATTGAGTTTCTTCCCTAATCATGCAACTCCATAAGTGTTTTGAGTCATTTTATTGATAAATCAAATAACTCGAAAAAGTAAGACACTGATGGAGGATCAAGGGATTTGAAGAATAAAGATCAATGTTACTTAGACGGTTTTTGAAGACAATTTAAGATGGGGAAAATTCATCCCATCTTTCAAGACATTTCAAGATGGAGGAACGCTCGAAAAGGACAAAAAAATTGCATAGTTCACCCCTGTCCAATGTGCCCCTAGACTTTGCAGAGCCCCAGGGGATGCCTAATGCGCCTCTGTGCATGGTGGTAAGTGTACTAAACTATCATGTGATTTATGCCTAATGCGCCCATGTAATTTATGCCGTGTAAAATGTACAACCAGCTTGTGTTTCCAATCTGGATTCGAGAAAAAAGCCCGAAATTTATAAAGTAGTAAGTGTACTAATCTAACATCAAGTAGTAGAATTTATAAAGTTCATATCTAAAGGGATTGTGAAATTCTAACTTTGCGACTATGAGTATGTTTAAGATTTTGTACCTTTTGAATATCTCATGCTATAATGGTTATCAAACTTGCAAGTAGACTTATAGACTCAGACGAATTTACGAGTTTAGAAATCAACATCGAGTTGAGTCATGCCTGAATTTTTTTGTTATAGAAGCGCATAGACTGACGAGATTACGAGTCCATATGTTTTTTTTATTTTTTTGAAAAAAATAATCTGAAAAAAACCCAAACAAAAAAAAAAGATTGAAAAAAATAATCTAGAACTCATTTTTATTGCTTTCTAACTCTTCATTTAGAAGTGAAACCTTCATTTTCACCGAAACCGAAGAACTCACATCACGCTCACCTTCATTAACATTGTTTCTTTTCCCTTCATCTACGTTGATCAAACCTTGGAAGACTTGGAAATTCCTCTTTTATAAATGAGAAGTGGCAATTCTAAAATTAGTCATTGATAATTGATGGTCGGATTAGGGAAGTGTACCAAATCGTTTAAGAAGTAATAAAGTGATAAGTAGAGTATCATATCCATATGAATTGTCCTTTCGTCCAAACAATTTGTGTTACTTATTTGGTAACAAAATAATAATAAAAGAGATAAGGGTTTAGAGTTTGCAAAGGTAATCTGTTTGCAACAAAGCAAAGTTACATGTATTGGTTTTAAAATGTTAGCAGCGGTTAGGATTCTTTGAATCCCCCTATTCATTTGTTGGAATTAATTAACAGTCAAGTCGCGTTCAATTACTCTACGTAGACTATCAAAGTGATGAGTTCGTCGGGACGTGGTAACCTAATCGGTTTGTCAAGTTGCATTGTTGGTCGCACAGTGATCCTTACGTGCAGGGTATTACTCTCTCAGTTGATTCTGGTCTATCCCTCATCGTGTTGAGTTGCACCTGTTGGTCACACGGTGATCCTTACGTGTGGGGTCTTACTCCCTCGGGGGTAATTGAAACATAGACGTAATTTTGCGTTTCTAAATTTCCAAAGGTATGGTGGCGAGTGTTCCTATAGGTTTTCTCATCTATGAATCTTAGAAGTACATAACACACTCTCCCTCTCAGTAGTTCTACAAGCGGGCAGCTCTATCAACATCTAACTTACAAAGGTGCGAGGAGAATGTAGTTACTGGGCCGATTTAAATTGTGAAGTCGCTTGTTTCCTTAATTACTAACTAGTTACATCCTGATTTAAGCATATTTTACTCAATATTAGTCATGTCACCTCCCAAGTACTTACTATCATGTTCCACTCTTGTTCAGTTTCTTTCGCTAGTTACTAACTAATTACTTCCTCATTAGACATATATAAATATCAAGATATAAATATCAATATAGGCCCTGTCACTACCTAAGTGCCTAAATCAGAGTTGCGCTCCACAAGAGACAAATCTTACACACTACAGTAAAACTATATCGCAAACAAAAATAACTGAATAAACGAATTTAAATTAAATAATTACCTAACAAATAAAATAGAGGTTCATCTCAAAACCCTAGCCCAAAAGATTTAGTTACCCATGTTAACTAAAAACGAATTACAAAAGAAATAAAACATACCCTAGAAAAACATGGAGTGGGGAGAGAGAAACTCATCCCTGGAAGCTCCTAGTGCACACCTTCCTGTTGAACTGCTTTGTTTTGAACGAGCAAATAGTTAATGAGGAAGGCAATGTTTACAGGGAAAGTTTCCACCTGATTTTGGGCTAAAAACGCGTGCTTTCTTCATGATAAAGTCACCAAACAACGCCTTGAGCCGCAAAGCACATGCACTCCATGCCAGGCGCCAGGAACATATGTCTGTTGTGTCAGGATCTAGATGCCTCCTTTCATGCACCGGGCGCCCCAGTTGCAAGTTTCTAGGTGCCTGGCGCCCCCTCTTGTGCATTGGGCACATGTGAGAGCTAACATGTGCTGAAAACACTTGTTTCTTCGTTTTTTTAGGCGTTTGCTTCTATGTAAGATGTCTTGGGACTTGGGAACATAATTCCTCGCTTTGCAAACTCTTTTGAGGCCTCTTGAATTTTCATTCTTTATCTTCCCAAGGAATTCAGAAATCTTCGGATGTCTTGCTTTGCCGATTTGCATGATTTCTTTGTGAATTACATCAAAAACATACTAAAATTACTATGTTTCAAGAAGAATAGAATTGCATACTCAAATATACAAAATATTACAAATGTACCGAAATCACATGCAACTGCTCTAATACTCCTCTGTTTTGCTGGTAAAACCTACTAAAAATGACTGAAAAACATGTTAAGAATAATGTAAGATTACAAGTCATCAATAGTCGTTGATCAAGGGTTACAACTGACATGATATGTAATCATTGAGCGTTAAAGTGTGTAGCAGGCATTTCAGATTCCATGGAGATTTGATGCTCTTGACTGTTGCGAGCAGACCTCCTTGTCGTATGGAGGTGTGAATAGCTTTATTTGAATCAGAGCTTAGTTTGTTGGGTATAATTTGGGCCTATGGACAATTAATCTCGAAAATTGCTCTTCTCCCAAGAAAAAACACTCACTCTCATACAAACTGACCAAAATATCTCCCGCGTGAGTTAACTCACGCTCGGTAAGCTGAAATATAACCTATATATAAGTTAAATCACGATGGGGTTATAACCTACATGAGTTAACTCACGTTGGGTTATAATCTGCGTGAGTTAACTCACGTGGGTGACAATCGTGACTTAAATCACGTTGGGTTTAACACCTGCATGAATTAACTCACACAAAGGGTATTTTGATCAGTTTGTATAAGAGTGAACATTTTTTGTTGAAAGAAGAGCCATTTTCATTAATCTCGAACATAAGTACATACTAACAAATAATGAGTTTATTAAAATATAAACTTTTAATTTTTTTTCAATTTACATTTGCCCACGTTAGATGACCGGAATCCAAGATTGAACTTTGAAGTCCTATTTCTTTGACTTTCATGCTAGTGTCAGAAAGTTATTTTGTCATTAAAAATAAAATAATATTCTATAAAATTAAATTAATACATTACGTTGTTTTCTGTACATCAAGTGTCTTAATTTTTAAATAGGTTAGTTGATTGGTATTCCTTATCAGATCCCAAGTTCAAGTTGATATCTAGAGTAACTTCACATTTGATTTAACGTAAAATGAAAGCCATGAGTGTTCCCTCCTCCGTTGGAATAGTTCCTCAAGTACTGACCTTTGACAACTATGAAAGATGGAGTGTTCTTATGAAAAATTATCTGATGGGGCAAGGTCTGTGGGATGTTATCAGTGGTGATTCTACTGAGGCTTTATTGGAAGAGAATTCTGAAGCATGGAAGCACTTGAGCAACAAAAAAGGCAAAAAGTTAGAAGTCACCCCAGATATTGAGCAAGGTTCGTATCTTATCAAATTCTAATTGTAATACAACACTCCAGAAAAGTTATCCAATTCTAATCGTATCTTGATTTTAGGGTGTTTAGGAGTTTCAGTGATCAACTAATATTTTTTTTGTGGTCAAATATTACTCTAGAATGGTTTTTTTTCGGATTTGATATAAAAAATACAAATTTTTTAGAAAACTCAGATTAATGGAAATTTACCCTTATTTAATTTGTTCTTGTATCATTTTGGACCCAAGCCCAGCCTGGTGGGCCTCTTTTCTTTCTCTTTTTGCTAATAAATGTTTGACATTACTTTTCCCATCATCCTTGTTTCTAGCGTGCTCTATTTTTTTTTCTTCTAAAAATACCCCTAGTCCGGATTATATAATCTGGACTATTTTTGGATTATATAATCCGAAACTTTTCGAGCCTTTTGGAGCTTGTAGCACCCTGAAAGATCATTATGCTAAAGTACATTGGTTGGGTTCAGATTATATAATCTATACTTGTTTTACACATTCCAAATTATATAAACCGAAATGTGTCAAACACCCCGTAGAAAGTCAACATTTATGGTGAAAAATGAGGTTTCCGAATTATATAATCTGGAAAGTATAAAAACGTTACATATTATATAATCCGAACTGCATCAGCATAGAGGCAGAAGTGATCTGTTTTGACTGAAACATGCATGTTTTGGTGCATTTAGGTTGCTTATGAACAACATACCATGCATTGACCATATTCAATAAGAAAATTTAATTGAAAACAACAATTACCAACACAACATAATTTTCAAAACATAACATTAATTAAACATAAAAATAAAATTATCCAAATATTACATCACCAAATATTCAAACATAACAATCTTTCTTTCTAAAAAAATATTCAAACATAACACAATAAAAAATTAAAATTATCCAATGATTGCACCCCTGTCTCCATCAACATTATGCCTACAACGATAAACCTTCCCTCCATGAACCTCTCTCAACACTTCTTCCAAATGTTGTAATGCCTCAAACCCTTGCGGCACCACACCACTGGACATAACATCATATACATGGTCTCTGATACGGTCCAACCTTCCGCCCAGCTCTAAGAACCCATGATCTCTATCCTTCTTAGCAACCATCTTATCAAGGGCCTCCTGCTCTGGTGGCCTTGACACTTGAACCTCTTGGTTTGGAAGAATCATGCGTGGATGAGAGACGAGATAAAACCATCTGATGTATCCCTCTTTCGCCTCCACACTCTGCAATGCACTGTGACCCAACTGTGGAGGTGTCAGCGCATGATCAAGATAGTGCTAAAAGTGGTGGGTGATATCCACTAAGGTCTCCTGGGGAGGCGCACTCATGTGGATGTCAGGGGATGGTCTGAAAGTACCCAAACTGATAAAGCAGTCGCTCCGATAGATATCTCACCTTGCGGTTACCGTATCTGTGCCATCTAGAGTAAAGGTTGACCCGCTCAAACGTACATGCCTCACAGAGCTCTTTATATGTGGCCATGATAATGCCTGCAAGATCCAACTGATCCATTTGACCTCTGTACTTGTCTGGTGCAAACAAACCCACTCGTGGTACATAAATCATGGCGCGTGGATACTGACGTTCCTGATATCTGCCCCGCGCATCCTTGTTGCCCATATCCATGAAGTGTTGGTACACCCAAGCCTGCAACAAAGACAATCATATATAAATATACAAACAATCATCACTTACCGATGAAAAAGCAAACATAATTATTTATTTATACCTGCAACAAATTCATGTATCCTGATAGATGCTTGGTGTTGTAATGGGGAGCATCGTTGAGCTCCCTATACAAGTGTGATAGTGCATCAACTCCTCATGAATAACTAACAACAACCTCCAGGTCTCTGAAGTACCTCACGTAGACAACATCTATATGGTGGGCACTCTTGTCAATGAAGAGTGTGATCCCCACCAAGTACAACAAATATATGCGGATAGCATGCGCCCGCGACTTTTGCACCTCCTCCTCCATACCACCCTCATTAATCCTCAAACTACTGTAAAAGACGCTCCTTGAAAATCCTCCTCAAGTAGGCGAACCGGGCATGTGCACCTCTGGTGTCATTCACCTCCTCAATAGCATTTCCCATGGTAGACCCCAAATATCGAATAATCATCTTCACTGCATCGTCCCTTGAAATACTCCCGTGGGACAAAAGCTTGCCATCGATGGGGAGATGCAGCAAACAAAACACATCATCAAGTGTCACTGTCATCTCCCCAAATGAAAGATGGAATCTCGAAGTCTCCTCGTGCCACCTCTCCGCAAATGCAAAACATAGATCGTGGTCAATAAGGTTGTAGCTGGTATCCTAAAGCCAAGTAAGATAGGTGACACTTAGTCCATCGCGCCACCACAATGCTGCCATTATAGCCCTGTTCTCGTCATCATGTATTGCGTCAATCTTCTTCCCGTTGTTGACGCATTTTAAATTTCCTCGCCACTGCAAAAAATTAAAAACAAAATATTAACATCAGTTTCACAAAGATTAACAACAATTTACAATCATTAAAGTATCACATTAATAGGTACCTCGCGCTCAGCCGACTTCCTGGCCATATGAACATGGTACATCATTAGCAGGGTAGTGTCATATGGGCCACCAAGATAGTCATCAAGAGGATTAGGCTTAGGCTCTGGCACACACTTCCCCCGCCACCGCTGCTATTGGACATCATCCTCATCCTCCCCAGCCTCAACATCACCCACATCCTCGTCAGTATCATCCTCCACCTGATGCTCCATGTCCATCTGATTGTATTCTGCTCAACATGAGGCTGAGGCTCGTCGTCAGCATCAGCAAGACGTACCCTGCCACCCGTATGTTTGGGAACTAGACCATCCGCCTCCATCTTATACCGACACTCTCTCCTAATAGAAGCATGCATAACTAAGTTCTCAGCCCTTCTGTGATCAACAGGGTCCATACTTGTAACATGCATATTAGGGCAGCACACAATCAACATAAAATAAACAACACAGTGAAAAAAAATAACACTGGTACAATTCAGATTTTACAATCCTAACTGCAACAATGTAGTTCAGATTATAAAATCCGAACAGCTTTAGTGCACATGAAAATAAAATCGACCTAATTATCTTGCATGCATAAGTAATTAGTACTAACCTTCACTTTGATATTTGTTAAAACTTCAAATGCGGTGATTTTGAACAAAAAAAAAAACTCCAAGTTTGGACAAACTTGCGTGGTTCGGATTTTGGGATAAGGGAGAGAGAGAGAGAGAAAGTGAAAAGTTGAGATTGTAAAACTGTAAAATGGGAGGGGTGATTTTCCTTATATATATCGAAGCAATTCGGATTATATAATCTAAATTGCATTTCGTATTTTTTCGGATTGTATAATCCGAAGGGCATTTTGGGAAATTTAGCAGAGCGTGTGAGTATGACATAGGGTGGGAAAAGTAATAGTCTAAATGTTTTAGGTGAGTTGAATTTTGAAATGCCTCAAGGCTTAAAGAGCATTTACATTGTTATTTACGGATCATCCATCAAAGAGATTCTTATATCGGCAACGAGAGATGAGTGGACCTATGTTTTACTTTGATTTTCTTTTTGAAGGAATGGTCTACACTAAACTAAACTCATGGATTTCATGTTTAAATTAAAAAATAGAATTTATTGTTTACGCATCAAACAATTGCTCACGAGCTCCTTGAAGTCACAAAATACGCCCACTAGCAGTTAACTACCGTTGTGGATTTTTTTTTGAGGTGTTTGAGAGCCATTGCTAGATACCGAAAGAACAATCTTAAAAAATTGGGTTGGTCTATTTGGTCCACCGAGCTAGATTGAGTTGATATATTTTTCAATTTCGGTTTTCAAAATATAAGTTAATTTTTGGTGTAAAAATGTGGGCATGACAAAATACGATTTTATGTGTTTAGTTGGATTGAATGACAATGTAGAATTTATTTTTCCAAACTCAAAAAAAAAAAATCAATATTATATAATCTGAAATATTTCTATATAGAAGAAATAAGAAACACACTTGAGCAACATGTTATATATGTCTATATATAACCGACTCAATCACCCGAAAACCAAGTTTTTCTTTCAAGTATGAATGTACACTTCCAAGACTTGAAACATAAAAAGCACATTGGAGCAATCAATTAGGATGGTTAGTATGATTCTGCAACTGGCTATCCCTGTCACAAACAAATTCAATTTTGTGTTAGTACAATTCGAATTATATAATTTGAACTTGTTTTTTCCATGATCTTTTTGGCACAATGAGGGTCTATGGGAGTGTTTGGATTCTAAATTCCGGAATGAAAAAAAAAAGCACTTTGGATTTTCTAACTCAAACCTCTTGTGCTAAAAAAATCATGGAAAAAAAATGTGAAATTTAATTTTGACATAGGGGGTGTTTAGATTATAAAATTTGAACTAATTTTTCCTTTCGAATTTAAAATCCGAATAAGTGAAAAATGCATTTTTCCACAAAAAAAATATAGGGGAAAATCCGAATAAGCAAAAAATTTGAGTGTCTTTTTGAGATTTTAGAGGGCACATGAGAAGCTAATAAGTTGGAAAATGAAATTCTCATCACAAGATGTGCAACGATATGGGCTCACTCAGCTTAGCCCACTTGCATTTTCGGTTGATCGACTACGTTCCCAACATTGTAATAGGAAATTTTACCCTACATCTATACATTCACCCCTACATTTTACATAAATTTCCTATTATACCCTCCTATATAAACATATGAACATCCAGTTTAATAATTTTTTCTCTCAACTTTTTCAAGCTTTTCGGTTTGCTACATATCTTCATCCTTTTCTTCTCTAGACTAGAAACCCAATAATATTCAACATTCATCATTCATTTTTCTTTTCCATTTCTACTTTTCATGTAACAACCTTTATGAATCTCTCGTTTTCTATTTGTTCATAATCTATATTTATTATCTATTAAATCTAATTCCAATTCCAATTCTCATCAACTCTTAATTTCTTTTCTTATTTCCATTTGATTTCTCTTTTAAAATTATCCTTTCAGATCGAAAGAAAATCTGTCGGAATAATGTTCACGATTTCAATTTGAATATTGTAAAATTCATTCAAGTTTGCTTTTCAGTTTTTATAATCCACTCAGTCACTCTTCAATTAAATTGATCGAACGATTGAAGAAAAGAAGCTCCCCCTTTTTTGCTTGCTATCAACACTCAGCACAAGACACTGTGTTTGTGTTGTGAGTCATGGTGACAGAACATGTAAGTCTTTTTTTCGAAACAGGAAAACAACTTTTGGGTTTTTCAGTGTCTTTCGTTACTGGAAAAAGGCAAACAATGTAACCGCTTAAGTTTTGCGTTCGGAAACGCTCAAGCATGGTGTCCAGTTTACATTTTCGTTCGGAAAACTCATAGCCTTCTTTTCGGGAAAAAATGGTAGGTAAGGGTGAACTGAAGTTGGAAAATTGGAAAAAGGGAATAATTGGAATTTTTGGTAAATTGTAGGGGTGAAGGTTCATATGTATGGGTATAGGGTAAAAATTTCTTACCCAAATGTCACATCACATTTCATTTAATGCATTGGTGAGATTTATTCATCCAATAGTGAAAACTATATTGTGCATGATAAATGACATGTCTCATTTTTATTTTTTTTGAAAAAAATAAACGATATTCATTCAATCAAATTGATATATTGCATCAATACAAAATACATTTAAAGTTGCTAAAAATAAAAAGGATGAATTTTCGAACAAACTCACAACATCTATGTTAATAGCATAAATCGACATAATATATATGCCTACAAATATGACTATATTCAAGTCACCAAAATACTAATGTTTCTAGATTTGCAACGTTGACGTTGCAAAAATTATTGATTGAATCTGCATTCGATCAAATCTAATCTTTCAACCTGAATCAAATAAGCACCATACTAAGACATGAAATAAAAAACACACCGCACAAAGACGGGAAATCAAAATAAAAAAAGTCATGTTAAATGACGAAATCACCAAAACAAACGAAAGAAAACTGAAAATACGTGAAAATTATTTATTTGACTAAAAAGAATTAAAACAATTCAGAGGGGTGATTTAAGGTCAAAATTGACCTAAATCATCCCTCTTTAGTAGATCAAGAAGAATAAAAGTTGTGGTGATGGCTAGAGTTTTATAAAATCTATTTAATTTTCACCATTCACTTCATAATTGAAATTTGAGGTTTTTTAAGAGAATTTAAATTCTAGGTTGTCTGAAAAATGATGTGTAACCACAATTTTGTGTAGCGGATTTGGATCCCTACTATGTCAGACATCAAATTGTCAGATCTAACAATTCTTGAGGCTACAACTAGTAGCTACAGCGAGTCCCTAATTCGCTTTTATTTGGATTTTTTGCGAGCATAAAATGGTAAATGTGTCTCCAGCTCTTTAGCAATCATGTATATACATGCTCTTTTGTCCTCTAATAGCTCTACTTAATTACAGGCAATGGATATGAAAAATATTTGAAAGGTTTCGGCGCTGCTAATGAAGTTGAAAGAGAAGCCTCCTGGAAAATGAAAACTGCGAAAGCTTTGCATATTATTCAAATATCATGTGGACAACAGATTCAGGATGAGCTTTTTCATTTTGAAACAGCCCGATCGGCATGGGAATACTTGGCTGATAAATACAGAGATTTTTCAAATGGCAAACTAGATGGATTGCCAGGTACAATTTTAAAATGTTATTGCTACTTCCTCCCTCTATTTTTTATAAGCATCTATTGTATATATTCAATATATTGTTACACTATGTTTATTAATGATCAAGAGTAGGTTTTTAAAATATTATATTTTTACACTATGTTTATCAAGAGTCTCGTTTCGTTTAAACTACTCATGGAATGTAAATGGCAGCTGTACTATTGCAATACCATAGCCTTGATGACCATGGTAAACTACTATTCAGTAGCGTTGAGAGTGGTAATTATATTGGAGACATCATTAAGGATTCAGATGTATATATAACATCTGCTTCAGATAGAACGCTCCTTCACGTTGCAGTAATTGCTGGAAATTTGAAAAATGTGGAAAAGTTGGTGAAAATAGGGAAACACAAGTTAATATGCATGAAAGACCAAGATGGTTACACAGCTATTGCTCTTGTTGCTCGTTATACCGGAAACACCGATATAGCAAAGTGCATGATAGAGAAAAATAAGTGGTCCAACTCCCAGGCATCCCGTGAAAATCAACTTGAAATCGAGAATAGGGACAATGTAATCCCTATTCTTCTAGCTGCCGCTAATGGACACAAAGAATTAACTAGCTATCTTTACTCCAAAACCCCCTCCGACTCCACAGTTCTGTTCGACAAATCCAATTCAAAGAATCGAGTTTTGCTTCTTTCACTATGTATCAATGCTGAAATATTTGGTAAGCAAAGTTTCTTACGTTATTCTAAAAGTAATGTTATAATCAAGTGTGTATAACAGTTATTTGAAAGTAATAAATAAATAAAACTATTCGTAAAAAATTAAATCTCAAGACTATTTGAATTTCCATTTGATAGGCTATTTTTTTTAAGAGAAACTTTGTCTTGAAAATAGAAATAAAAAACATGTAAAAGTTATAAATTTGCAATTTTCTAATTTCTCTATTCAAAAAACATTTGTTAGTATTCTCCTTTATTGAAATGTGTTGTTTGATTTTGTGTATGATCAGATGTGGCTTTGAAATTACTCAAGCGTTTCAAAGACCTCTCCAAGGAATCATTATCAGACTTTAAGTTCACAGTTCCTATTTTGCTTAGGGAATCATTATCATTACCTAGTGCTAGTGATATCGTACCCGATAAATTCTCAAGCTTAGCTGCATTGGCTAAAATGCCTTCAGCTTTCCCAAGTGGTACTCGGTTTGGATTTCTTCAACAAATCGTTTACGACCGTAAGTTTTTAAACCTTTCTTTGTCTTGGTAATATAATATCAAAAATGTTTTATAATTAAGTTGGATATTATTTAGTATGCTAAAATGCACTTTTGGCTCCCAAGTTTCAAAATTTAGCACTCTTATTTTAAAAATTACAATTTTAACCCCCTTAGTATAAGCTCTTTTTGTAAGAAACCTGACCCCCTTATTTTAAAAATCACAATTTTAGCCCCCTATGATGTGGACATCGTTTAAATAAAAATCCTAAAATTACATAATTTTTTTATCTTCATCCTTCTCAAGAAGACAAACCCAGGTTCTCCGATTATATCTTGATGGTTGCTGCTCGGCAAAGGCCATTATTCTGATAACTCCAGATCAGTGGCACCATCAACAGGGATTATGTTTTCCCATCTTATTTTTCAAAAGATCTGAGCTCCTAGAAAATGAAAAAATTTCAATGGATAATGCCGAGAAAAACTGCCCTAAAAACCTCATCCGTCACATCAATTTTGATGACGGAAGGACTACTTCGGATTCACCTGAAAATACTCCATGACTAGAAAGGTCACCACAACTGCCAATAGTAACATGACTGACACATGCGATAAGGACGGAAGACATCTTGATCAACCTTCTCCAATCCATCCAAAACTAAAATCAATTCAATGAAGATCAAAATATATGCCGTGGAAAGTATTTGATATTCTTCCAGACGACCAAGCATCATGGCTAAGATCTAGCGTTCAGTCAGATCAAATTGATGGAATGAATCTCCTTTTCCACAATCACGTAGAATAAGGAACAACATCTTTGAGATATCTAGGTCCCTACAACCTTCTCTCATGGATCGCCCCTAGAGGTCCCGGAAACATGTTGTGGTTGAACATCCACTTCATCAACCGCATAAATAAGTACCCCATTATTCCAGATCATCCTTCCTCATCGACATCCCAATTGCATTAGAGAAACCACCACCAATGGACTCGTATGATGGAATCACATATCTAGACAAACACATTTAGAACATTGAAGTTATACTTGACTATAGGAGAGTACGGGTAGTAGTGAAGTGTAGGCTTTTTAACACAACATTGAGGAAAGACATAATAACTTGGTAAAAAAGTCTTCACCGAGAGTCGATTAACACGTGGGAGGAACTATATCATCAACTCACTGCACACTTCACAAACATTTCAATATCAGCCAAAGATAGTAGAAACCTCAAAAGCTATTGTCCAAGAAAAAAACTAGTCTCTTATAGGGAATACATTGAACATTTTAACAAAGATGTTGTTCATGTTCGAGGAAGCGACGAGAGAATTATGATGTACCTATTGGAAAGAAGTCTCAAGAAAGGAAGTGACTTCACCAAAGCCATCAACTTCGAGAAACCAATATATCTAAATAATTTCTTCAATAAAGCCAAATCCTACATATAAGATACGAGGATAAAATTATCACTCTGGAAGTCAGGAAGCCTCAAGAAGGAGAAGAATCGCAAGTCGAGTCCTCAAGGATAAATAATCAAGGAAAGCGCAGGGATGATAAATGTTCAAAAGAAAGTTAGGGATATGTCGGTCGATGTAGTGAGTATATTCCTCTTTTTGTCATCAAGGGAGTGTATCCTCAAGGAGTGTGCGGCAGAAGAATTCAAAGAAGCTGGAATCAAATTTTCAAAACCATATATGCAAAATACTGAAGTTGACAAAACCAACACTGCCGATTTCATAAATGCAATGTGCATAATACTAAGAATTTTTTCCACCTCAAAGATTATCGAGATCCTCATAAAACGACGAGAAAACTCTACACCAGGAAGAAGAAATCGACTTGACTCACCTCGAGCTAGGAAGGTGACTGTACCAACAAGGCTTCAACTAAAGAGAAAGGTGAAAAAAGTGAAGGCAAAGGCTTACAAGTGGTTATAACAATAATTATACCATACGGTTTTGATATCTCTCTAGCAATAATGGAAAAGTTAAGCAATCATTTCCTCAGCTTGTAGGAAAACTTCCATGCCACTTTGGGCATATCTGGTGGAGGACTAAGTTGCACAACCATCACACAACTCTCAAATTATGTAGAATAACATAAACTAGAGATAGATTTGAAATTCTAAATTAAAGGAATAGCCTAAAGGAGATAACATGATAACATTATGTAATTTATATTATTATTTTTGGTTACAATATGTAATTTATATTCAAATATGTACTAAAATGTGATTTTCATCCATCTCAATTGAAAAAATAACTAGATGCTTTGTCTATTTTGGACCTTCACAAATTTGGACCTTCATGCAAGGGGTAAACCGAAATTTGTTCAAATAAAAACGAGGTAAACCGAAATTTACTCAAATTATAGGGGGCAAAATTTGCCATGAAGGTTCAAAACCAAAAAGTCTTCAAATTACAAAGACAAAATCTAAAAAAAAGAATACAGGGGAACTGGAAATGACCTATATTACAGGAGGTAAAACATTATTAACCTATATTGTATGCAGATTTGAGTGTGGAAAGGAAATTCAAAGACGACTATGGTATTTCCGATATTTTGAAATTAGTCCGAAATGCAACAAGTGTTGCCACTGTTGCTGATCTTAACATTTGGAAATTAGTCCGAAATGTAACAAGTGTTGCAAGTACTGCTGCTGATAAAAGACCACCAAAGTTTCTTCATGTAAAGTTTTCAAGTAAGTTCTTCCTCTTTCATAAGACAAAGAAAAACATTTCTTTTTTTATTACCAGCATAATATGTATATATGATTAAATGGTTCAGAGCTTTTCTTTAGGTTGCCTCTTCTGGAAACTATTGATTTCAATATTTCTCATTTGGCCCATAAAGCTTTTGGGTATGTTGTGTTCTGTCTCCTTGACGGCTATATATGCTTTAATTATTTTACATTTCTTCAGTAATTTTATTTATTTATTTCTACACTGATTTATTGATTTCTTCAGGTCTACTACTTGGTAGAATGTTTCGTGGAATTGCATTCTTCTTCGTTCAAATTATCGTTTACCTAAATATTGTTGGTAAGCAATTAATGATTAATGATCAAATGCAAAAGTTTGATTCATATCATTAATTTTTGTTTATTTTTGAATGGCTTTTTTTTCTTTTAATGCCTTCATCTCATTAATTATTTTCATTCACATTTCAAATATCGGTCATGAAGCTTATTAACGACTTGAGTCCGGATAATATTATTATACTATATCAAGGATTTATTATATTCTTATATAATTTGTCAAAAATATATATCAGATGAATTGTGGATTTATTATAATAAGTAATCTTACAATCGATAGTTGCTTGTATGTTTAATCTTACAATCGATAGTTGCTCGGTGTACAAAATGAGTTAAGAGTTTAATTTTGATATAAAGATTTGCATTGTCAAAATTTCATAATGATTAATATTTGCAAGTGCGACTTATGAAGTAGTTATGATTAAATTATCAAGACTGATGAAGTCTATTCAATTTTGTCAGGAATAGGAAAAATATATGAACATAAATATACCCATTGTGAAGTTATAGGAATATTGAATTTCTTCTGCCAAAGTGTTGGAGAATTTAATGATTCACAACTCAAAGTGGCTTCAGCGTATGGTGCAATGTTGAATGCAGCTCAACATGGAATAATCGAGATCATAAATGCTATGAGAGAGGCTATTCCTGATCTGCTTAAAGTTGTAGATGGTTACAATAGAGGCATATTTTCGTATGCTATTCTGTATCGGAAAAAAAATGTATTTCAACTCATAGATTGTCTTCATGAACGGAAGGATATATTAAGATCTTCCAAGGACGTGTTTGACAATAGCCTGTTGCACCTGGCAGCACATTTGGGTTCTTCATCTGATTCTGATAGCAAATCTGGTGCTGCTCTGCAAATGCAAAGAGAAATTCAATGGTTTAAGGTCACCTATCTTATCTCTATATACTATTGAATGTATTTAATTATTTATCTCTCACATTCAATATTAGATGTGCAAAATAGTTTATGTAATTTTTTAAAATTGGAGAATGAAGAAACTATTATTATACTATTTAAAGTGGTAATATAAGCAAATGTAGTTTGTGTCAACTTAATGCCAACACAATGTGATTCAGTCAATCCAGCTACGCACTTTTTATCGGTACATATATGTTGTCTATTGCTTCTTCTTTATAAGTTAATTGCTTCTAAAATCGCAGGCAGTGGAAAAAGTTGTACATCCCAAGTTTAAGGAAGCCAAAAATAGCGATGGTAAAAAGCCTTATGAAATATTCACTGAAAACCACAATGAGCTAGTGAAACTTGGAGAGAAATGGGCAAAAGACACAGCAGCATCTTATACAATTGTGGGTACTCTCATCACTACCGTCATGTTTGCTGCAGCTTTTACAGTCCCAGGTGGAAACGACGACAAAACTGGTTTGCCCATCTTTTTGCATGACAACATATTCACTGCATTTCTCTTAGCAGATGCAATATCTCTCTTCGCATCTGCCACTTCCGTCTTGATTTTCATTGGGATTCTCACGTCGCGCTATGCTGAGAAAGACTTTCTCAAGAGCTTGCCTTGGAAGTTAATGTTAGGACTTTTTTTCCTTTTTCTCTCAGTTTGTTCCATGATAGTTGCATTTTGCGCTGCCATTATTGACATGATCTTAAAGGGATATGAAACCCATAAGTGGTTCATTGTAGTACCAATCATGTCATTTGGGAGTATTCCCATTATCTTTCTTGTCGTATCACAGGTGAGCTTCATGTATGAAATCTTTCGTTGCACATGGAAAAATCCCATCCATTCTACCAAAAAATGACGACAGTAATATGTATGCTTCAAAAGATTCATACTTGCTTCAAGAGAGGGTAATCACTCATGAGAACGATAGAGAATGTAGCAATTGCAGAAAAATTTACAGTCTTTCTTTCTATTGTTTCATGAATTTGTAATTTTTCATTAAGAGAAAGAATAATCTTGTACTTCTAATTATTGATGCCACTGTTTTTTTATTTCAAGTAAAACAATATTACATACTATGTTGGTTTCACAGCCAAAAGACCAAGAGATACGGGGAGTGTGACAGCCATTTCAGAAATTAATTGGCAAAGTAACTTTGGATAAAATTTTCTTCATATTTTGCAACTTATCAAGTCTAGTGATTTGAGATTTCCTTTTAACCAAATTGAAATTTGATCATAACTTAAAAATATTCTCAATCTTAAGACTTCATTCTCTCTCATCCTTGATTGAAGGTGTAAATTTCCAAAGGTAAAAAAGAGAAAATTCAAGCAAAACGCATCTCCAAAACCACGAGAAAATATTCAAATAAATCGGAAATGTATTTGAAACTCACAGTTTAGGAAAAATGTGTGTTGAATGATGAGATGGCTCAGTTAATCTGTTACCTATACCAACTTAATCGATAGTTTAACGGACTGGAACATTTAAATCGATTATGAGCAACACTTCTAGTCGATCGATTTTGCCTCTCTTTTGTTAAGTTTGTGTGTCATTAAATTGGGTAAGGAATGAGAAAGTGAGGGGAGAGAAAGATGATGAAAAATGGAGTTTTCCTTGTTTAGAAGATAAACAAGGAAATAAACTTGTTCCCTTAAAAAAAAAAAAAACATTTCCTCACTATTCTCAATGACAAAAAAAAACCATTATTTTTATTATATAATCACATATTTTTGTCTCTCACAAGTTGAATCATGGGATCATTGTGTTTATCAGAATGTGGATGGTCTGGTTTCCCAACAACGACTTTACTTTCCACGATCACTGAACATATGTCCTTACTAGTGTGGGTAAAAGTCACTCTGGTGAGTTCATATTCTACATGCCTTTGATGCAAATTCTCAGAATATTTCTGTGACAATCATCATTTTTCTACTATACTGTCAATATGTCCACAAGGACTTATTTTTGCAGTAATTAAAAATTATAAGTAGAGTTATGTAAGAATGAAATTGAAGAGAACGGGGCAACTCTCTATTCCTGTAAGATTGCCACCCGTGCGACTATTTGACAACACGTTTGTACTAAATAGCATATAGCAATCTGTTCAAATTCTAATGTGTTACAACGTTGCTCTTTGACAACTTGTTTGTAGTTAAAAAACATAAGTCGTTATATACTTGGTGCAAGTTTTTGTTACAAACTAACATAAATTACAAGATGGTTATTTCCTAATGGCTATTTGTCAATGTAATTTTGGTGAATAAAACGGCTATTTGCATAGCTCATGCTGCCTATGTTTGTTGGACATTCATTTTACTACATCTTCCGGATAATACTCTCAATAAAGTATATTTTATGCTCTTCACCTATCATAGGTTTTTTATTTCTCTGTTTTTATAGGATTTTCAATTAAAATCCGGGGACAGGCGGGATTTTTGTAATGGTTTGGCGTCGGTTGTTCCGATATAGTTTCTGATTTTCACCATTAAATTACAGATGAACCGTCTCAAAATGGAAGCTCAGTGCATACTTCTCAAAATAGTAGACTTAATACACGATAATTGCTTATGCTATAAACAACTTAAACTGTTTATCCCGATAGAGCCTAATTAAATAGATAGGTTTTGATGGAATTTGGCTTCCAACTAAATAAACTACACCATTTTTAGATTTCATTAATATCATAAAATATTTATCTGAAGGCTTACCATAATGATTTGACTTAACATAATCTACAGGAGAGACTTGGGGAACGATCAACACATGTGTAACGACACTCAACAGAGTAGACAGACAGAGGTTGTGCAGGGTGGTCATTAGGATCATATACTGCATTTCGGGAAGATAACCTAACTCAATGGCAAGAGCACGATCTTGTTTCGGATAGCTTGTAGCTCAAATTGTACGGCTGACCTTTTATAGTCTTAAAAGATCTGTTTTTATGTTATATGATCCCTCATTCCTAATTTGTCTTTTACTTTTAACCCCATTCAAAACAACATCGATCATATGTAGTGTGTGAATTGTATCATACCTTTTTCTCAGCTTGAAAGTTGGTGTCTGTAGTAATAAACAATATAATTAAGGGTTAAATAAGTTTTTTGTTATTATAAATATAACGAATTTTGATTTTAGTCTCTAAAAAATTAAACTGAATGTTTTCATCCTCACAAAAAAAATTATTTTGTTTTTGGTCCTTAATGGTCACTTTATGGTCATGTGAATGTGAAAATTATAACTCTTTTATGTTTAAATTATATCCATTTTATATTTGTTTATTATGTTCAACCTTTATATATTCATATTATGTTCAAAAAATGTCAAAAACATGTCAAAATTATATTTATTAGGGACCAAAAATAAAACAAAAATTTTTGTGAGGATGAAAACATCTCATTTTATTTTGTAGGGACTAAAATCAAAATATAGTATATTTTTAGGGACGAAAAACTTATTTAACCCTTTGTTTTAATTCTAACTAATGATTTGTATCCACGATCACTATCATTTAGGTTTACATTTACGAAAGTGAAAATATTGCATAGATACACACTATTTTCCAATATTTTAGATTTAAAAAATAAATTATCTATCAAAGATAATGACTAATACACATAACTCATTCAATCAAAGAGAGAAAAAATTTGGTAGTAAAAGAGAGAAAAAAAATATATTTTTTGGTCAAGCAAAATATTGTTATTTATTTTATATAATATACACTTCACAAAAAATTTAATTAATCTTATTTAATTATACACTGTTTTTATTTTTAAAAACTTATTTTTGAAGGATTTTTAAAAACTTATTGGTATTTACATTATTGCAAAATAAAATTATCTATATTAATTTTCCCGTCCGATAGGCTTACAAACTAGTTGTATATTAATAAAAAATAGAAAATAAATGTATTATCATATTCTGAAAACAAATGTATTATCTTATTAAAACTTATTAAAATTCGATACATATTAGACTCCATTTTTGTTTTTGGGGTTAATTTTCTATATTTTCTGCATATTTTTACAGATCTAAACTTTGTATTTGTGTAGCTATACACCTCATCACCGTGTTAGCATTTAATTATAAATTCTCTCCCTTTTTTTAAAAAAAAAAAATTGACTTATAAATTATATGAATCTAGCAAACGAATTGAATATAGTAAGCTAAACAGAGATGTTATAGAAATTGAAACAAATCAAGTTCACCTGAGTTATCTTTGACCACAACTTTTGAATATGATTATGACAAATGGAGAGAACTTATGAAAAACTAAATATTACATTTGGTCTTTTTGACAAGAAACAATTAACTTTTTAAATACATTGAATAATTTATGTATTTAGTCTAGAATCTAAACCAGATACATAATTTATTCAATGTATCTAAAAAGTCAAATGTTTCTCGTAAATAGGATCGAAGAGAGTATTAATTAATGTATATTTATGAGAAAATATGAAACATAAGGAATAAGGAAGTAATTATACATATAAAGTTTACGAAACTAATAGAAGGAAATATTATAAAACATTATTCACTTGCCAAAGTGTCGATCAATCACACATAAGACTTTTGTTGAAATATCTCTTCTGGTCGGCATGTATGTCCTCTTTTTAAATAGAAGTGATGGGATTTTTCTTTGCAGAACGGCATATTTCAACGATGAACTGTACCTGAGATATAATGAGAGCTGAAACTGGTAAATCAATAAGGGCCAAGACGTAATTTTCTGGATGGGACCGCCCAGGGTTAGTGGGACGTCCCTTTAAGATCATATCAAGCGCAGCATAAAGTGCAATCATCATGGAGAGTACAGAGACAATAAAGAAAGAAAGGCCAAATAGTAATTTGGCAGGCAAGACATGGAGGAAATCTCGTTCAGAGTAGTGTGATGTGTGAATCCAAATGAAAAACAAGATTGAGGAGGAGGAAGCGAAGATAGATGCTACATCTGCAATGAAAAAGAACGAAAATGCACTTCCATGATCCAAGTCGACGGGTGCTCCATTTTCTTGATTGTTCAAACTCGGGATAGCGAATGCTGTGGCAAACATGGTAGTAAGGACCAGAGAAGCCATAGTTATGTAAGAGCTAGCTATGTGTTTTGTCCATTTCTCTGCGGCTTTAACTAGCTCCTCGTGGCTTTCAGTAAAAACCTCATGAGGCTTCTTACCATCCTTATTTTTCGCTTCCAGGAATGTAGGATGCACAAATTTCGCCACCGCCTGCATTAATATTAACTTCATAAGTGTGCATAAATTATATATAATTTTTTATATTCTTTATAATCATGTTATTGATAAATCTTGTTGGACACGTGAGGGCTGAGGCAGATTCTTCCTTCGTTAAATCAACTAGATTTTCTTTATACACTAATTAACTAGATTCTTCCTTCCTTAGTAAGAGTGTACACGAAACAAGAATTAGAGAATGGTTGGTGCCAAAGTAAAGTCAAACCTCCCTAGCCGCTAGGTAGCATGAGCCCGAACAGAATAAAGAATTTTCAATAAATGAGACAAACTATATATGGGAAAAAAGACAAATGCAAAACCTAACCAATAAGAAAGTTTACAAGTGAAAGTCCTTACTACTTTGGAGGAGCAATACTCTATGTTGTTTGTCCAATACAAAGAAATCCAAACAAAAAGTACCGATTAACTTCCGTTTGATGCTTTTAGGGTTGATTGAACCGATTTAAAAAATGTCGAACAACAGTTAACTACCGCTAAACACACAATAGTTGGAGAAAAGGGCAATTTCAAAAGGAAAATAGCAATTTCCTATCTAAAGAACCATTGCACCAACCAAAGAAATATCATTCCTATCAGACCGTAGAATAATCAAAAGCCCTAATACACCTAGATTAGAATTGTTACCAAAATTTTCCTAAAAAAAAAAAAAAACTGCCCTCAAAATTTACTTTTCAATTAAATTAAAAGATATATATAAATATGTATATAGGTTTACTAACTTAGACCAACAAAGAACATGAAAGTCCAAATTAACAAAAATGCACTTTTTCATTTGGACAAAAATATCCTTCATCTTTATTATTTAAAACTAATAGTTTGAGGGATATTTACTAAACTATTCCTTACTTTAAATTGGTTTATACTAGTGGATATTGGTTTTTTTGTCCAAATGAAAATGTGCTTTTGCTCAGTGACGGAGTCAGACAAAAAAGTTTAGCGTGACTGCCATCAAAATAAACTAAAATAGATAAATCATATTCCATACAACAAATTTAAGTTGTAATAAATTTCGACCTTCCTCTTAAAAAACGAATCGATTTTTCGACTCTTCATCTTAACTATTATGTTGCAAAGATGCAAATTTATCAATTTAAACCAGTTTCAATTTCAATTTAACAATGTGTAATGAACAAGAATTGTTGAAATTGATAAAGGAAGCAATATAGTAAATTCCAGAATATTAAAAATAAAATATTATTTTTAAATGGGGGTGCGAAGGCTCCTCCTTGCACCCGTTTTTGCTAGGTTGTACCTTCATGTTTTTTGTTGGTCTAAGTTAGCAAACTCCATATATATACATAGACACGTCTTGAGGCATTTAGTAAAAAAAAATGTCTTTAGACATTGTTTAAAGAATTATATTTCAAAAGATTATATTTAAAAGTAGTTTTTACATAAAAAATTACATATTTGTTACTTTAAAAAGAGTTTGAATTATATTTCAAGATAAAATTTCCTGTTTTAGTGTTTTTTCTTGAGGCCTCTTTTAGCTTTGTTAAATAATGATTTAGAATTCATGTAAGTTTAGTTCAGTTGGTAATAACAGTGCATAATATATACAAGGTCTATGTTGAAACCGTGGAAAAAAAAAATAATGAAATGAGATTAGATGAGTGACCTCAAACCATTGAGTTTCTCTCTGTATTTGCATAGCAGGAGCCGATCTGTTGCGCTTAGACGAAGAATCTAAAAGGGCTGCCACGTGCAACAGGTTGTTTCCAAACGCGTCAGTGCGATATCTAAACATGTCCTTCTCTAATCCATTAAGAAAATATATAAGTTGGAACACCTTTTGTCTGCGATTCTTAATTGCATACCAAAGTATTCCTCCATCACTGTTGTCGAGGGTTGACATAAGACCGGGATTTACTCCCCTCATTGCATTTATGAACTCAATTATTCCATTCTGGGCTGCATACAACATTGCTTCATGTGCTGAAGCTTGTCTGAGCTGTAAATCATCAAATCCTTCAATACTTTCGCTGAAGTATTTCAATATTGCTAGAACTTCATAATGGCTGTATTTTATTTTTTTCATAGCCTGCATATTTGACACTATAAAGGGACTTGTAAGTGCTTGAATCGCAGCAGAAAATCAAATCAAATTATGCACCGGGCAACGCACCCTACGATTAAAAGTTATTATTTTATTTTAAAAAGATTTTAGTCATCAAGGCTGCCCCAAGGAATTGACGATAAAGCAAGGATTTTAGACCACAAAATTTTTTAGTTATTATATTTAGATCCTCATTTTTTTCACTTTAAGTATTTAATACTTTAGAAAACATCGGGAACAAAAACATTTATATTTTATCTTTAAAAAAACATTTATATTTTATTAAAGTTTGATAAAAATTGAAGGGTTAATCTTTGGACCGAGTCCATATTAGACAATCATGTATACTCACTCTTTTATAATCTTGTTATTGATAGAAAGTGACCACAGTTGTCAAACTAATATCTATTATATAATTTGTAAGGTGCACAAGATATATTTTTTTTAAAGTTAGTTTTTCTCCAAACGCAAGAGTACTCAAACTCTTTACCACTCAGATCAACTATACACACCCACATATATACAGGGTTTTGCTATAAGCCACTCATGAATATGTCTTTTAGCAACTCACACCTCAAGGTGTGATTTCCACTTTTTAGTTATAACTTTGTTAAAAGACACCTTCATAAAAATTACTCGGTGTCTTTTAGCAAATGCTCACAAAATAACTTGCTAAAAGACACCTTCATAAAAAGTGTCTTCTAGCAAAATCCTATATTTATATATAATGGAATTATAATTCAATACTCCCTATGTGTAACTTTACAATATCAAAAAATCATTAATTTTTATTTTTTTATTATTTTCCTTACTATTTATTACTTTATCTTTTTCAATTTTTTTAAAAAAAGAAGTTAAATTAGCCCACTCAAATTGACACCGAGAGAATCAAACCTGAAACCTCGAGGAGGAGCACACTCCAGATCTCAAGTCAATACCACTAGACCAACTCAAATGGGTTATCCTTTTCTTTTTCAATTCTTTTAATTTACGTTTTTCATATCATTAATGAAAGATGTAAACAACTCACAATTACTCTTTTCTATACCACATTATTTACATTTTTTAATCTATGTGAAATTGTTTAAATAACATATAATTTGGAACAAAATGAGTATACTTATCAAAAATTAAATATAGTGTTGACTGGTTTACTTACCCAATATCTTTAGAGGGTAAATCAAAAGCAAGCAATAGAGGGGAGTGGAACCAACATACCCAATATCGTTAGAGGTAGAAAAGTCGAAGCCAGTATGTGGAAGACACGTACTGACCAACCTCCTTTTGCAGGCGTCTTATGTACACTGCTATCGGCACCACATGTAACCGACCGTCCAAAGTCCGCAATATCGGATTCGGAAATCCCATAGTTTTCTT
>Ga0315913_1001738_pt1 | contig 24610 bp, 13 predicted proteins | sample MpolsnodulesMG_FD_207736 | JGI IMG/M metagenome (GOLD analysis project Ga0315913, IMG submission 207736) | Medicago polymorpha root nodule microbial communities from Los Angeles, California, United States - small nodules | ecosystem: Host-associated > Plants > Roots > Nodule | place: USA...
GGGAACGTGCAGAGAGACGTTGTGGCTCGTTTGAACCGGTCCTGCTTGCTCCGCGCACCCCCTCGTGAGGAAGAGGTGTGTTGCAAGTAATGCTGTCAAACGTCGTATTTGGGCTTTGGATTGTATTGGGCCTAAGTAAATGGGCCAAAACTCCTTTTGTCCGGTCCAAAACAATTACAATAGTCTCTAAAAAAATAAAATTTCTTAAAATAATATAAATAAAATATGGACTTTTTATGATTTTGAGCCTTAAAAATTCATATTAAGTTTATCTTTTGTTAAAAAAAAATGGAGAGATTCTTTTTTCTAGAGAATTTTGGAAAGATTCTTAAAATAGTTATATATTCGTGAAAATTTTCATTAAAAAATATGAATGCTACGAATGAATTGATAAAAATTAGAGATCAAAATAGTGATTGAAAATTTTTTAAAGACTAAAAATAAAATAAAAATAAAATTTTTAAAAATTAAAATGAAATATTTCTATTTTATAGGAATTAAAAAGATATTAATGTTATGAATATTATAAGTGGATATCCATATAGCAATTGAGTTATTGGTCATACTATTATGTTATTGAGCTATTTTATGCTTGCTCCCCAAGTCATTGGTACTTGTTCTCCAAGTCATTATATTTCTCTGAGTTCATATGCAACCTAATTAGATACCAGAGTATAATAATATAGTAATCTAATGATCTTTCTTCTCTCTCTATTCTCTCTTTTCTTTAATGTTGTTTTTCTTATTCTTATTCTAATAGCAATTAAGTTTTTTTCATTTTTTTTTTGAGGAATTTTTTTTTTGTTCGCACGCAAATTCAGAACCGTAATTTTCTTTCTTCTCTTTTCGTAACTACCACCGGCCACCAGTTTCTCGGCGTCGCTCCGGTCGCCGTAGTCGATGACGTCTTTCAGTTGGTCTAATCAGTTTCAGCAATTTTTCCGTCGACCATTTTTCTCCCCACCGTGCACTGTCATTGACAACCAGCGCGCCGGAACTGTAGCTTCACCGACGTGTTTTCTTTCTTCACAGTAAGAAAACTTAGTAGAAATTACCTTACTCAATTTGAAGGAAGTGCATGCGTGTATTATTTGAAAATTTTAAATTTTTATGAGCAATGTTTATTTTATGTTATTGATCATTTAATTAAATTTGTGTGAATGAATTAGATTGTGTTATATACTACGGAATTGGGGTTAATTGATTGATAAACTATGCAGCAAATATCTTTTAACCTCTGTTTGAACGAAGTGCATTCATGCATCATTTGAAAGTTTTGAACTTTAAGCACAGTTCCTATTTTTTGTGATTGAATGAATGATACTAATACAATTTTCACTTTATGCACAATTAGTATTCTATATGTTTGATTTATTATATGTTTATGCCCGATAAACGACATAAACAATGTTGTGGGTTTATCAGAATGAATGAATGATATTAATAAGATCTTCACTTGTTTCAGTTTTCTACAATGGGTAAGAAAAAGTCAGAGGATTCAGGACCATCTACAAAGGCTAAACAAGGTAGCAAAGATGTTTCTAAGAAGGAAAAAATTTCTGTCTCTGACATGTTGGCTAGTATGGATGAAAAAGCTGATAAGCCAAAAAAAATATCTTCTTTCAATAAGCCGAAGCCAAAACCTGCTCTGAAAGCTTCTGCATACACTGATGATATTGATCTTCCTCCCTCTGATGATGATGAATCTGAAGAGGAGCAAGAGCAAAAACATAGGGCTGATGTTAAGCCACTTGAGGTGTCTATTGCTAAAAAAGAGTTGAAAAAGCGTGAAAAGAAAGATATTTTAGCTGCCCATTTGGCTGAACAGGCAAAGAAAGAAGCTCTTAGAGATGATCATGATGCTTTCACTGTTGTCATCGGAAGTCGGGCTTTGGTTCTTGATGGAGACGATGGTGCTGATGCTAATGTCAAAGATATAACGATAGACAATTTTTCTGTGTCTGCTCGTGGTAAAAAACTTATGAAGAATGCATCAGTGAAGATATCTCATGGAAAACGGTATGGTTTGGTTGGGCCGAATGGAATGGGCAAGTCAACACTTTTGAAGCTTCTTGCTTGGAGGAAGATACCAGTACCTAAGAATATTGACGTCCTTCTGGTTGAGCAGGAGGTAGTTGGTGATGATAAAACAGCGCTTGAAGCGTTGTTTCAGCTAATGTTGAACTAGTTAAAGTTCGTCAAGAAGTTGCTGATTTACATAATGCAGCTTCTAGTGAAGAAGGTGCAGATAAAGATGATACTAATGCGGAAGAGGATGCAGGAGAAAAGTTAGCTGAGCTGTATGAACAATTACAACTGATGGGGTCTGATGCTGCTGAATCTCAAGCATCAAAGATTTTAGCTGGTTTGGGTTTTACAAAGGATATGCAAGGCCGTCCTACAAAATCCTTTAGTGGGGGTTGGAGGATGAGAATTTCTTTAGCTCGATCACTTTTTGTGCCGCCCACTCTATTATTGCTCGATGAACCCACTAATCATCTTGACCTGAGGGCTGTTCTCTGGTTAGAAGAATACTTGTGTCGCTGGAAGAAGACTTTTGTGGTTGTATCACACGATAGAGATTTTCTCAATACAGTATGCTCTGAGATTATTGACTTGCATGATTTCAAACTTCATTTCTATCGTGGAAATTTTGATGCTTCTGAAAGCGGGATTAAACAACATCGTAGGGAGGTGAATAAGAAGTATGAGATTTATGTCAATCAATTGAAAGCAGCTAAAAGGACTGGAAACAAGGCTCAACAAGATAAGGTGAAGGATGGAGCTAAGTTTGCAGCTGCTAAAGAAGCATCGAAAAGCAAAAGTAATGGAAAGGTTGATGAGGATGAGGCCCAAGTAGAGGTACCACACAAATGGAGAGACTACAGCGTGAAGTTTCACTTTCCTGAACCTACTGAACTCACACCTCCACTTCTGCAGCTTATTGAAGTGAGCTTTAGCTACCCAAACCAGGAGGATTTAAGACTCTCAGATGTTGATGTTGGCATTGATATGGGGACTCGTGTTGCCATCGTTGGGCCTAACGGTGCTGGAAAAACTCTTCTAAATCTTCTAGCTGGTGATTTGGTTCCAAGTGAAGGTGAAGTTCGAAGAAGTCAGAAATTGAGGATAGGGAGATATTCCCAACACTTTGCGGACCTACTAACAATGGATGAAACACCTGTTCGGTACCTTCTTCGTCTGCATCCAGACCAGAAGGGACTTAGTAAGCAAGAGGCTGTCCATGCAAAACTTGGTAAATTTGGGCTACCTAGTCATAACCATCTTTCCCCCATTGTCAAACTATCAGGAGGGCAGAAAGCTCGGGTCGTATTCACGTCGATATCCATGTGAAAACCTCACATTTTATTGTTAGATGAACCCACAAATCATCTGGATATGCAAAGTATTGATGCATTGGTTGATGCGCTGAATAAATTCACTGGTGGAGTTGTTCTTGTTAGTCATGATTCTAGATTGATTTCACGTGTATGTGAGGATGAAGAACAGAGTCAAATATGGGTTGTTGAAGATGGCACTGTAAGAAATTTCCCTGGAACATTTGAGGATTACAAGGAAGATCTGCTGAAAGAAATTAAAGCTGAAGTTGACGACTGAGCTTCTTCGTGTGAGATCAATTTTGAAATGTATTTCTATGTCATGTTATACACTTGTCCCTCCTGTATTTCGCTGCTAAAGATTATTTGTCCACCCGCAGATGCCAGCTTTTGCCTCTCTTCTCTCTGCTCTTCATCTTCAACTGTACAACTGAGTTTGCTTCATCTTCAACTGTAAAACTGAATGTTGATTATGTTGCGGGAATGCCGTCAATGCTTTTTGTGAGACATACAATTTTAAATTTACCAATAATATATAGAAATGTGTGGTTCAGCTTTTATGTCTAAATAAACATTTGTATTATTTCAAACATTTTGATGTTGTTTCCATTCAACAAACCTGCCTCATAATGATGTCTTTTGATTCAAATTTTGAAGTGCTACATCCACTTTGTAATTTGTTTCTTCTAATTTCATATCAAGTTGCTGTACTCAGTTGCATGTTTTTTAATGGATGGAGAAGACATAATTTCTTGTCCTATCTTATTTAGTAATTTTTTACAAAATCATTTTTGTCTAAGCAGCAAAATGTTCCAAAACGTAGTTGAAGTGTTATTATTTGTTGTCATAATTTGATTATCATGGTTGTATTTCCTTGGTCATATATTTGAGCTCTCTCTCGAAAAGAATGAATTATTTGTGGTGTAACCTTCCCTAGCCTTTCCTCTTTCGAACCTCTTTGGAAATTTGATTGTGGCTACTATTGATGTGTACTGGTTGTTGAAAGTGAACATAGGGTTATTAGTTACATAACATGTCATGTCATGACTCATGACAGATTGTTTTGTTTCTTATCCCTATTGTTCTAGTTTTGTTTCTTATCCCTATTGTTCTAACTTTGAAATAGGATTGAGGGTTGAGTTTTTAACTGGATGCATCGAGTTGAACTTGTGTTCTCAACCTAGTTGTTTCCTACAGATTTTGCTTATATTTTAAGAGAAGATATTTGAAGTGTTTAGGGTGTGCTTAGAAGAAAGGCTGGAGAGTGGAAATGTAAAAACTAAAGTAGGGAGAAGTGAATTAACACTAAATCTTCATCTTTATGTTACCATTTCCCAAGTTTCAATTTATATCTAAGTTCTTTCCATTTTTACCACGCCAATCATTCACCACATTGTCCCCGGTTCTAACATGCAGAGCATGTTACTCATTCTAGAGCAGAGGAGAAACAAACTAATGATCCTGAATGGTCTTGTGATGGTTTTGGGTAATTTTTGTTTCATCTTACCTGATCAAAGATTCTTGCTGTGAAACATAATCCATGTTTTGTATTTTCATGGGGCCATTTGCTAATTGCAATTGGTTTGTTTGATAACAACTTTGCAAAACCAACAATTTTGTTATTTGTTTGCATTGCTTCATGTTGCCATGTTTTTGTAACTTAAGGGGATTGGTCTAGTCCAAAGGAATGAAGTTCACAATCACATACACTGTAAACTACTAAATATAGATTGGTGAACCATAAACCTACCATAGAAAAATAATTATTGTAATTAACAAAGATTTGTTCCCACTTTCACTTCTTATATTTCCTGTTGCTTTATTGGTGTCCTTGGAAGAGTGAATCACCTATTCAATCCCTAAAATTGTAGACGCCAACCAATTTAGTCTCTAAAATTTGTGAAATTCCCAAATGATCCATACAATTGTAAGTATTGGAACACATTAGTCTCTTTTAGATTGATCAATTAAATTTTTGAAATTGTCTTGAGGGACTAATATGATAACAAAATTTCAATTTTTGGGACCATTTTAAAATTTTGTTAATTTGAACAATTGAATCGTTTGACTCTACATTTTCAAAGACTAAATTGATGGTTCACTCATCCCTTAATTCATCAACAATTATGATAAGAATATTATGTTGCTGAATGTGTTGCATATATGTGTAGGGTATATTATTTGGTAATTTCCAATAGAGATGTATTTGATTCCATTCTTCTATCTAAAATTTGATGGTATTTATTCAAATTAAATAGTGTTGTGCAAATTCAGAAGGTACGCAGAAAAAAGTGATATATTCAGTTTTGGAATGATACTAGGTGTTTCCTCCCTTCTTGCTTGAACTCTTCAAAACAATTATCTGCACTAAAAAATGAAGGCTTGATTTAAGTAACAATCAAACAGGTTCAATTCAGTCTATAGAAACAATTTTACTGCGTCTTCAAAAACATGAAATTTCTTCTTTGAGGCCGGCATTCAAAGAAGGACTATAACTTTTCAATAGCAAACTCCAACTGAATAAAAGCTCAAAAGTAATTAAAACCAACTAAGAAAGTCAATTAAGAGTCCCACATCATGTTCCCTTGCAAAAAGGCAAAATATCCAAAACCAAATAGTTGTCTTTTTAAATAGCACATCATCGTTTTGTTGAAGTTTGGTTGAGTATTTGGCAGAGTTCTGAAACCTACCAACAAAATGTACAGAACTTATTTGTTTTCAGATATAGTGAAGAATATAAATTACAAAATTGGCACATTATTTGAATGTGTTATCATTTTTTCAGCTAATAAAGTACTCACTATGAGGGGTAACCTTGGCGTAACTGGTAAAGTTGTTGTCATGTGACTGAAAGATCATGAGTTCAAGTCCTGGAAACAACCTCTTGTGTAAGAACAGGGTAAGGCTGCGTACAATACACCAAAAAATTGTGGGACCCCTTCCCAGACCCTGCGTATGCGGGAGCTTTAATGCACCGAGTTGCCCTTTTTAAAGTACTCACAATAAAATTTCCATCAACTCACACCACTAAGCTTACCCACCATGCCATCAGTTTAGAACCAATAAGCACGTTTACACAACTTCCTCTTAATTACAACCTTCTAAAGTCACATCAACTATCATTAGATTGTTGTATCTTGTTGTAATAATACCAGATAGAGGAAAGGGTAAATCATAGTGAAGCAAATATTTCAATCACCCAGTTCATGCAGCATCTCAACAAATTGCTATAAACCAAAATTGGCAACATATACAATATCTGGAGTTAAGCTAAAATAGAGCTGCACAGTAGGTTAAAATTGAAAATCCTAGTCTCATAAATTTGCAAAAATGCATTGAGATTTTAAAACAACCTAAACTAAAATCAATCTCAAAAAAGTGATCGCAAAATTGTAATATGCACCGTGTTTTTATGAATAGCTACATTTTGGAGCTTCAATAAGATCATGTGCCACCATGATTTCGTCAAAATCACTGTGATTCCAAACATGCTGTCATTTGATTTTGTGATCCATTCTCTTGACAAGATTTTCCATGAAACTTCTGAAACAAGAAATAAGCAAAACCAAGAGCATTCAAAAGAAAGATCCAAACATGTTTATCTTGTCATTCTCTTGACCTAATCTCAGAAACACCAAAACTCTACCAGAATCTCCCAATATCCCTTCATTCAAATGTCCATACAACACATACAATCTCCCTTTCTCTCCGAACATCAATCTCCAACCTCTCAAACACCACTCCCTCTCCCCAATTATCCATACTCTTCATGAACCACAGCTTGTTCATCGGCGACAGAGCCACTGCCACATTGTCGTCACAAACTACAATTTTCAACAAGATCAAACTAAAGATCCTTCATTTGCCAATTTACCAATATGATATAGATGGAAGAAAGGTATGTAACTGTGTCTATATGTGTGGAAAAATGACTACCATATCAATCAGAAAATTAAAAAATCACCTAAGAAACGAATAATTGAAACTCTTAAAACTTTGCATTTGTCCAATTTCATGCTTGTTATTTCACCTCCTTAGATATAACATACCTAAACAACACGTTTTGATTTGATTAGAACACCACATTTTGTGAGCTATCCACATAGAACAGATACACGAAAACCGCCAACTGAAAACCTTTCAGCAGATTGCAAGAAGTATTCTCTGACAACACAACGCATGGCTAAAGCAACCCTAAACCATCTGAGAATTTCCAATGAAGCCTTATAAAAACGGAGCATTCAAGAGTAAATGAGCTTCCCTCAAAAAGAAAAAAGAATAAATGAGTGACAGACTTAACTTTGCAGTTTCATCGGTTCAAAGATGAGAATTGCAAGTCGTGACTAATAATCCCTCTCTTGGTATATATTTTTGTAACAATTTCCACAGAAAAGAGGAGACTTTTGAGCAGGACTGAATAAAAGTCCGACGTGTCTATTCTCTGAACTCATCTGCACGACATGATTAAGATTCTGAAAATTTTCTTCCTCCCACCGGAAAAACCTCCTCATTTGGTGAAATTTCAGACCCCAATGAATGGCAGAAACAATATGCCAATATAGAACTTGAGCCAACAACTTCTTTTTAATAAGCAAAACAAATTATTGACAAAGAACCAAACTTCAGTATAAGATATATTAAAATTTGTGTACAGACTGGCAGAAACATATACACCCTATAAGATAGCCTAAGAAAAGGCTCTAGAGTATAATCAAACTATGATCTTTCAACAAAATCAAAGTGAAATTCACTTGATTGACCAATATGAACATTATCACAAAAAATCGGCATCACACTTGTAGAATGTGCAGCAGACATATAGCTTTTTTATATGAAGAGATTATGCAAACATCATCTTGTTTCGAGCTATCTAATAATGAGCAGATTACGGAAACATTCTACCTAAAATCCTTCTTTAAGAAGAATCCTGCTGATCAATTCATATCTGCAAATTGCAAGTGTTCTCTGCCAACATTATGCATAGCAGAAGCAATCCCAAACCATCAAAGAATTTCCAATGAAGCCTTGGAAAAAAAAGGAGTATTCAAAGAACAGATTCACAACAGACTCATCCTTGAAGTTGCACTAAAGCAATTATAAGAATTGTGAGTGTGACTATATCCCTCTCTTGATAAAATTAGTAAGGATTTTATGTGACAGACGTCACACAAATAAGGAATGATTTATGCCTTAAATTTCAATTTACCTCTCCAGTTTTCTTTTTTTTTGTCAAGTAGCCTAGTGGCTAGAGCTCACACAATTAAATTGTGGAGAAGTGGAGTGTCCAGGGTTCAAACCCTGGCCTCTACATATAATATGCAATATCCCTACCAACTGAGCAAAGCTCACGGGGATACCTCTCCAGTTTTCTATTATAGCACTTTATGAGAACCATATACGTTTGATTCACTGAATAAAGGCACGAGCATCTGCCCTCCAAACTCATCTGTCGCATTTATTTACATTGATTTTACATTCACCACCACATCTATAAATTTCTGCAAAAGCTCCTACAGAAAAGACCTCCTCATTGGATGCAATTTGGCACCCCAATGAATGACAGAAACAAAACAATATACCTTACCTGAACTAACTTCTCTAAAAGCAAAACAACTTACGGACAAAGAATTAAACTACAGTACAGGTTGTACAAAAGTTCAAAGAAATTAGAACGACAAGTTCGTATACATCAGAAACATGCAAGCCCTGTAAGAGCCTTGAAGACCTGCTAAAAGGAAAGACATACAATCAAACTACAATTTTCAACAAGATCAAAGTGAAACTCCTTCAGTGACCAATATGAACTCCATCATCAAAATGTTAGCATTATATTTGTAGATTATGCAGCTGAGATTTGAGGGATAACTTTGACGCAACTGGTAAAGTTGTTGTCATGTGACTGAAAGATCATGACTTCAAATCCTGAAAACAGCCTCTTGTGTAAAAACAGGGTAAGGCTGCGTACAATACACCAAATGGTGGGACCCCTTTCCAGACCCTGCATATGCGGGAGTTTTAGTGCACCGGGTTGCCCTTGCCCTTATACAGCTGAGATTTGATTTTCTCAAATTATTATAGAGGTGTCGACGTGTCAAGTGTCGTGCTTGATAGCATATTAGCTATAACACCAAGTTATCATTGATAGCTAGCACCAAGCTTTCAATGTTTTGAAAAAAACTGGGAAAATTCTACAATTAAGCTTTGTGGAAATCGGCATCTTCGCATCAGTGTTGGTTACACCTTTCCATGTTTTTTTTCATCTTTTCTCAAGTTATTACTGCATAACCTGTTAGGTTTTATGGTTCATTTGCAATGAAATTTCTTTAACAGAAATACATCAGCCGATGTAACATCAAACGCAATTCAATGAAAGCATAGGAACTAGGCATGAAGATCCACAATATATTTGATGGCTTCACAAGTTTATTATAAATAGAAGTCAAATAGTTAGATAACAAAATTCGCATAAATTAAAGACAATGTCACAAATCAAAAGGATAACACAAATAGAAACTTTTATTAATCATTGCAGCAGAACATAACCGAAAAAACAATATAGAAACTAGAAACTTATGGATCTAAATCTAAACATCGCCACCACGGAGCCTAAGAACAAGGTGAAGTGTAGACTCTTTCTGAATATTATAATCAGCAAGAGTCCTTCCATCCTCAAGCTGTTTACCAGCAAAGATCAATCGTTGCTGATCCGGTGGAATTCCCTCCTTATCCTGAATCTTGGCCTTCACGTTATCAATAGTATCAGAACTCTCCACCTCTAAAGTAATTGTCTTCCCCGTCAACGTCTTCACAAATATCTGCATCCCACCGCGCAACCTCAGAACCAGATGAAGCGTGCTCTCTTTCTGGATATTATAATCCGCAAGAGTTCTACCATCTTCCAGTTGTTTCCCTGCAAAGATCAACCGCTGCTGATCTGGTGGAATTCCTTCCTTATCTTGAATCTTCGCCTTCACGTTGTCGATTGTGTCAGAAGATTCAACTTCTAGGGTTATTGTCTTTCCCGTTAGGGTTTTGACGAAGATTTGCATGCCACCGCGGAGACGGAGAACGAGGTGAAGCGTGGACTCCTTCTGGATATTATAATCCGCAAGAGTTCTACCGTCTTCTAGTTGTTTTCCGGCGAAGATGAGACGTTGTTGGTCAGGTGGAATTCCCTCTTTGTCTTGAATTTTGGCTTTGACGTTGTCGATTGTGTCGGAGGATTCTACCTCTAGGGTTATTGTTTTGCCGGTCAAGGTTTTCACGAAAATCTGCATGATGATGAGAAAGAAGAGAGTGATTGGTTTCGATTTTGAGGAGGAATTGAGAATTGAGAATTGAGAAGATTGATGATTGATGAGATAGGAGAGGTTGTTGATTTATAAGGGGATGAAAGAAGAATCGAGAACATTGAAGCGTGGAGGTTAAGCAAGGAATTTTGTTTCAGGAATTGTCTAGAATATTCTAACACTTGACGTGGTGTGTCGTCAATGCTTATCCCACGAATGCTCATCAACACTTGCACGAAACTTCCAAGTAGGTCCACATGATCGAATATTCACCAGGAAACTACCAAATTAACCTTTTGTTTAAATAAAATTTCTAGTTACACCCCAATAAAACCTAGCAGCACCCTAAAATGACTTAAAATACCATTAAAATAAAATAAGTTGAAAAATGATAGCAACACACCTTCTAACACACATTTTTCAACACACTCTCTTTGATTGGTTAAAATTCACATGGGACCCACCAAAAGTATATAGGACCCACATGATTTGGTGGGACCCATGTGAATTTTAACCAATCAAAAGGAGTGTGTTGAAAAATGTGTGTTAGAAGATGTGTTGCAATCAAAGAGAGTGTGTTGAAAAGTGTGTGTTAGAAGGTGTGTTGTTAGCATTCCTCTTATACTAAAACCCTTCATCTCCTTTAAAACTAATTTGCGTGGTCCTTTTTCCCAAACCTAGAATACAATAACATTTTCTCTTCTTTTCACGGAAACCCACTCTTTTTCATCTTACAAAACTCAATCGTATAACTTTTTCTTCATTTTCTTTGCAGCTTTTTTCCAATTTAAAAGATAACCTTCAAATTCGATTCTTAATATGTTTTGCATTCACGGTTGGTAGCCCCTAATGTGCATGTGCTTTGTTGATTATATGAGATATGTTCAGTTTAAGTACAAAGGCATGTGCATAAAAATAAATGGTAAATGTAGTAGTTTGTACATAAGTAAACTGAGTTTACATATACATACTTAAACCGAGTTTACATGTACATACTTAAATTTAGTTTGAATTAACCTTATTTTAAGTGATGTAGCCATGCTTAAATTCAAATTGCGTTAACCTTCGGTTAACATCTGTATATACGTAAACTAAGTTTTTAAGTGTACATAATTAAACTTAATTTAAGTTAGCCAGAGGTTAACAGTTTGTACATGCTTAAATTAAGTTTTAAGTGTACATACCTAAACTAAATTTGCATTAATCTAATTTTAAGTTTTAGTAGTATGTAAATTTAAATTATGCTAACCTGGGATTAACACTTAAAGCTAATTAACGCACAAACCATAGAAAAACTACTTCTGCATAAAAGACAAAAGACATGGAACAAAGACAAAATAGAAACCCAAAATCATTGAAAAATTGGAAAATAGAAAAAATCCATTTACTTATATGCAGGAGAGTATGGGTGGAAGATGTAATGATAGAATCTTTAATCTTTCATTGAGATTGATTGCATATCCATGATTGTTTATGGGTGAGAGGGAGTGAAAGTTTAGAGTGCGACAATGAAAAAAGAGTTATGAGAAATTTTATATGATAAGGAAATTTTGGTATTAACTTAAAATTTTAAGTAAACTTGTGTGTAAACAAAAATATATGGGATGTAACTAGAAACTTTCTTGTTTAAACCATGCGATTATATTTAGGAGAATTTTAATAAGTATTCTTAAAGTTCTTTTTTTAAGGAAGTGTTCTTAAAATACCTGTCAAGTAGAGATTAAAAAAAATAAAAAAATTGTATATTCGACATTTTAAAACTTTGAAAATTGAATTTCTCACCAAAAAAAAATGACAAGTTTTCATATGTAAATTTTTTAACACGCAATTTTGTCTTTGTTAAACTTAAATTTGTTTAACTATACTTGAACTTTCAGATTTTTGAAAGATTTTTTCTGACATAACTAGAACATTATAGCGTTTTTATAGCTTATAACATTTTTCTCCTCTTCCAAAACGAAAACATTTTTCTCCTAAGAAAAAGCTATAACATTTTTTGTACAAGCTTTATTTTTTGAGTTTGTAATTCAAGTAAACTTTTGAGCTTATCCTTTTATTTCCTTTTTATTTTTACCTTTATTACTTTTGTTATGTGTGCCTTAAAATTTCCAAATTTGTAGGAATCTCAACTAGGTTTGGGTTGTTTCAATCTGGCTTGCGGGGAGCTAAAGGTATAGCGCGCAAGGCTAAGGGCTGAGTGCAAGTCGCCAAGGCTCATCATGGGGCGGATTTTGCAGATTCATAACTTATAAAATGAATCTTTTACAATCTATTTGAGAGGAATATTGAGGAGATCAAAAGAGGAAACTTAAAGATTAAGGGTTGAGTGCTTTTGAGTGAAATTCTTAGGTTGAAAAACATTTTCTAAATATATTGGATAGTGAGATCTCATTAAAGGAAGAATTTAAATTTTCTCTCTTGTTTTCTCTTAGAATCATCTTGTAGATTGATAGACTTGAAAAAATGGTAGAAATTCGGGTTTTCTCTTAGAAAACCCTATATGATAACTTCTTGTATGTTCTTTAAATCCTTGTAAAGACTTATTCATACTGGATTGGAGAGTTGTAAAGAATTATCCAAAACGTAGGTCAAATTGAGTTAAACTCGGTAAACAATCTTAGTGTGTTTGTTCCTCTGCTCTCTTATCTTTGTTCTTTGGTCATGATTGTGGATTTGTTCTACACATATGTTGCTATATTTGTTCTAGGTTGAATATTGTTTCTTGGACTATTCGTTTCTTAGTGATAGTTGCTCCACATCTTTGTTTTTTTTGGCACTACAAGAAAAAAATAAGTATTTCACAGGGCCGCTGAAACCCCCTGAAAAAAGCAACAAAACCCTATGAAATTTAATTTTGCGAGGGTTTTTTCCAAGAGCGGATGGGCTCACAAAGGAGGTATTCACAAATCCTTTGCAAATGGGTAAAACTCAATCAAATTTGCAAGGGGCTAACTCCTGCCAGATTGGTGTAGGGTTGCTCCTATCAAAGGCCATATCGAATTGTTTCAGTTGTTTGATGCAGTTGTTTACTAATTTGATAGGATGTTAGTCGGACTATCATTGTTTTGTAAGGGGCATGCCTTTGTGAAACACTAACATAAGAAATCAAAGTCTCAAGTTCGAATCCCCTCGACACTAGATTATGTGGGCTAATCTACGCAAAGCTTTACTTTGTCGCCTTTCACTAGTAGACAATTAGATTGATCCCTTGAATTGATCCTTGGACCGGATATTAGTTTAAAAAAGTCTATCAATATAAATGAGAGTGAAGTGAATGCTTGTATTTCTTGCACAATATCTTGATCATGCATTTTAGTTGGGTGTGTTGATTTTTTTTCTAAAAAGCATCCTACCTAATTAATCCAAATAATTGAGTGTGGTTTATATATTTAATCAGATTATTCAATTTTTATTGAGATATAATTATTCCTCAAATAGTAGTATATTACAAGTCAAATAATATCAACATATCAATTTAAACGGATGATGCAAGTGAACAATATGACTTGAATCCTTATCATACGGATCAACTTTTACTATTAAAAAAGACACACGATAGTTACAACTTCACACTACACTCACAAATCTTTTGAAGCTTTTGTCATAATGAAGTAACATATCTGTGAATAACTTATAAGAAAGTACCAGCAAATTTAAACCCGATGGAACTAATTGTTGTTTACAAAGCTAATTGACATTAACGTAACGACAATCCTTTCTAATTTCACCTTGATCTCCAGTAAGAGGATTATTCTCTGATAACAATTGAATGGCCCTTGAGAATTGTTCATTGAAGTAACCATTATCAGCTGCCATCTTTTTTACATAAGGTGATGTTCTTGGGTCAGTGGCTAGTTCTTCATCCACAGTAAGAAGCCCCTTATGTTGCAAAATGTTTTTGTAATAGTTGTTGTCAATTATCATTGGAGTTTTTAGATCATTCCTCACATATTCGACTGCTTTTGGATCTGGATTTGGTGTTGGGCATCTACGTTTTAGGTAGGCAGCATGTGTAGGGTCTAACGTTGGATCCACTGTGGGGTATAGTCTGTGGACCAAATTCATGCAATGTACTCTTCCAACCGAGTGTGCTCCTATTCAATCAAAGTGACCAACTTAATGTTAAATTATAAACAAAAATATTCCATGACTCCCACACTAACAAAAAAATTATTGTACATTAAAAATTGTGTTATTGCATATAATTAAATTTAACCACATTTTCGAACATGATTAACCATGTGTCACACATAAGTGTATAAAAAGTGGATGTCCATGTATTATTAATGTAATGAAAGGTACTTATGAATTATGTTTTACGTTTGACTTTTGAAATTTTAAAGTAATAAGTGTTCATGTAATTGGAACGGCCTTCAGTGGATGTGTAACAGAAATAACAGAAACCAATTAGCTAATTAAATAGAATATTTGGTACCTAAAAGAGCAACCGTGGCTTCAACGTCAATACCAATGGCTTGAAAACTAGAAAGCACCGAGGATATTGAGTCATTATGATTTGGAATGAATTCTTCCACCACCTTTACATAGCTTTCTTTGCTATCCTTTCGTCCACTCTTCATTTCAAAGTTTGGACCTCCCAACTAAATATACAAAACATACCAACAATTCAACATCAACATCCAAATATAAATTAGTCATGGTATTTCTAAAATGATTTTCTAAAAAAAGTAAACTTCCCTTTATTTTTAACTTTTTTCCTTTTCTTTTGTTGATTAATTAGAGAAACAATTTTTTGTTTTAGACAAAGTGACAAACATCTCTTAAACTTACACACGTAATTGTAAAGTCGCAAGTTTATACTCAAATAAATGTATTTAGTTTAATAATATCGACATTTTCAGTTGATTTAGATCTTATTGAGATGTGAAAAAAAATTGTATTATTTCTAGATTTTTCCAAACTAGTATATGTGCATGGAAAAAAAATCCCTAAATTAAGTCAAACTTAAAAGAAAATAACGATCTATTAAATGAGATAGCATTTTTGAGGTTAGTATCACTTTTTATGTAAGACTTGTCAATGTTCCACTCCTAATCAACATGTATATATGATCAGAAAGACACATACCCTGGCAATACCATCTCTAGCAGAAAGAGCGACAATGTCAGCGCATGACACTGTCAAGGGACATTCTTTCTCAACAGCAGCTTTGATGGTGTTCACATATTTGAAGTTTCTCATCCCGAAACTTCTTTCCGCTGTCTGCTCCGATACCACACCGTGCACCGTCTCCAAAAGCAGGGATGCATCGCACGACTGCAGGGACATTTGAAATCCACATATAAATCATTATTAATTTGCTTCCTATCAGACACTGATACCGGACACGACATGGATACGGATACATTGACACCGGTAATAATTTAAAAAATTCAAAGTAATCGTATTATGGTGTCGTGTAGGTGTCGGATATGTATCATGTCTAATTTGTGGAGTATTTGTGCTTATAGATTGCTTCTCAATCTGAAATCTGAATCGATATAACTCTGCTTGTAATTAATTGTGTCTATATATTTATACTAACCTTGACTATGCAATCATGGAAGAGATTTCTAACCCACGAAATGGCTGTGTTTCCATGCTTGTTATACAGTTCATTGACTTGTTGCTTGATGATCTCTTCTGCTTTTGGGCAGCTCTTAGAGTAGTAGTTTACCTGTAGTTGGCTTATTCCTATGCATAAATACATGACACTAATTATTATAGAAGAAATACAATATCTACAATTAAAGAAATAGATAACGTGTCCGTAACAGATTAGGATTTTATGCATTCACATAAACTTTTATATTGTAGACTTGATTTATATATCAAAATCAGAAATTGAGTTGTCTAAAATTAGTTAATAGATCAGATTACGTGACTTCGACAAATACGTATAGAATTTTCTAAGAGTGGGAAACACGGATCCTTCTATGAAACCCTTGCATTTTAATAAAAAATAATAATATTCAATTAGAAAAAACCAAGTCCCATCGAAAAGAAACAAGACGGAAATATTATAATTTTAAAAAGATTTAATTCAAAATAATCTAAAATGTAATAATTAGATAACGTTGAACTTGTAGTATTTGATGCGAGGCCATGACTCATTAGGGTATTGAAAATAAACATTGAAAAGAGAACACTTGAAAATAGAGTATAAAAGAAGATACATCTAATCTAACAAGCCTTACAAACTGATTTCATAAGAACAAGTTACCTTCTATTTTATAAATATAAGATAGTGAAGAATAATAACGTGGAACTCATGAAAGTTGCATGTATGTTTTTCACATGATAATGCATATTATATACTTATATATGTATAAATTGTCACATGTCTTAAATAATAATGGTCACAAAGTAAATGAGGAAACAGAGTTAGGAAATGTACCCAAATTAAAATGTAGGAGAAGCAATAGAAAGAGAAAAGAGGAACTAGAACGAGGCATGTTAGCCATATCTAGTAAGTTGAAATGTTTCTTCTCTTGTGAGTTTTGATATGTGGAAGAGGGAATTTATAAGCCTTATATAGAGATTGTTTTGGAGTGCACAACTCAATTAATAATTTAAGCTTAAGTGTGCCATTTGGGAAGTGTAAAACAAAAGCCTAATTTGGGCGGCACAATATCCACTACTACGCAACTTTCTTTGACAATTTTCACTTCACGCTTGTGGCCCCACACAGAAGTTACACTTGCACTGCGTCAACTAGCTTGCTAGTGCTTATATTGTGGATTAATTATAATTATAACATGTTTCCTCACCACATTCACTGACAGTGCGAGGTAAATTATGATCGTAATGTTTGAGTAACATATAATTAAATTAATGGATGGATTAAGAAAACGTTAAAATAGTTAATAGCAAATAGAAATATTGGTCAAATGAAAGAAAGTTTAATTTTGGAGTTTTTAATTAACTGTAGTGGAGCGGTTAATTTTGGTACTTAAAACGCATGAGTATAGACCAAAATTCTTTAATTAGGCAAAGAAAAGAAAGAACGGTTAGTCTTATATAAGACTAAATAATTTAAGTCATTTTGAATTTGTTTTTTAGCGGTCTCTAAGACACACCTTATCGAGATTGCTCTATTTGTGTTATAAAATTCCATTTTCACTTTAAAAAAACAATATCTTCACTATGTACTACTCTTATCACTGCTATATGGAAAAATACTTTGAATTTTGATTAGAAGCGAAAATTAACTATTTGTAAACTATTTAACTTAATATTAATATTTTACTGAAAAAAATTAATATTATTATTCCTTATATACCCTTCATTCAATTTAAAGTGGGTGGTTGAGTTATTCCCACCAAATATCAACGAGATCAATTTAAAATTTTTATTTTTTTTAGGTTAACTCTTTGGTTCATGGGAGAGGGGTTCATGATAATATGGAGTTTGGTCAAAAGATAATTAAAGTTTGGTCAAGAATTGTCTACACAGAAAATAAGGCCAACTCTCTCGTTCAGAGGGAGAAGGTCCTCTGATAATTCGGACTTCAGTTAAAAGATAAGTAAAATCCAACAAAAAATTATCCTACATAGGAGATGAACTTAAGTTCTTCGAAACAATTAGCCATATGATGGAATTTAATAACTAATTAAATTCAATTGTTTGGTTTCCAACCACCCTAATGTTTGTTTTTTTTTTTGGCCAAATACCTTTCCGGGTCCTTTAAGTTTCATGTTTGTTTCAGATAGATCCTTTAAGTTTCTAAGGTTTCAGACAAGTCCTTAAGTTTCGAGTTTGTTTCGGATAGGTCATTTAAGTTTCTAAGGTTTCAGATAGGTCCTTTAAGTTTCGAGTTTGTTTCAGATAGGTCCTTTCTATCAACATCCGTTAAGCCAAAGTTGATCTGGTTGGGAAAAAAATTGATGCCAAGTGTCAGAGAGAACCACCTCACCCACTTAACGGACATATCAGCTTTGGTTTATCGGACAGAACAACTTTGGCTTAACGAAGGTTGACAAAAAGGACCTATCCAAAACAAACTCGAAACTTAAAGGACTTATCTGAAACCTTAGAAACTTAAAGGATCTATCTAAAACAAACGTGAAACTTAAAGGACCTGGAAGGTATTTGGCTTTTTTTTTTTTTGGTCAAGATACCTCCATAATTGTACTTGGTCTTTAAGTAACAAGAATAATTCCTTAAAAAAAAAGTAACAAGAATAATAGGCGTTATTAAAAATAGCATCTGTCCTTAACAAAAATAAAAATAGCATCTGTCACGGACTTTTTGGGGATCGGTTGGTGATGGCTAAATCCAAAAATAGACAATTGAATAATTTTTTTTTAAGGAAGACAATTGAATAATTTGTCGAGTGATATAATGCTAAAATTATTATTTTAATGAACATTATACAATTTTGACATGGTTTAATGAATATTATATCGACTAACTTTAAATTACTTGAGATGATATAATTTTGGGCTGCCAATGAAATTGGATTCAATAATTGATTAAAAAGGATAAATTAATTAAAACTTATAAATTAGGATCAATTGGATTGGAATTTAGCAAAGTCCTTTGCCTTAGGTAAGTAGACCAAACTAGTAAAATACAATAACAGAATAAGTTAAGGGCGTTGCTGGTCATTCATCCTTGTCAAACAGTTCAACATAAATATTATTATTAAGTGCTAAAGAAATAGTAAAACAAAAACATAATCAAGGTGTTAGACAAATACTAGCCTCACAAATTGGAGTATACCATGTCATATTCATCATTGTTATTAGTGGAATTAATTATATTCGTACAGAATAATCTACTACTACTACCAACTATAAAAGAAGATTGCTTTTTTGACATTCACTTTGTCTTAGTAACACAAGTAAATGATCAAAAAATTCAACGGCAGTTAACTGCCGACGTGTTTTTTAGTTATAAGTCAGCGGTAGTTAACTACCGCTGGAGTATTTTAGTCTTTTACTTATGTTTTTATGAAATATTGAAAGTCAGAAAAACAGTTGTCACTGTAAAAAGTCACCACTAGACCCAATGAGCCCTGACAATAATAAATGGCCCCCAAACCATTGCAAATCAAATCTTATGTCATATGGGCTCTCTCAATTATCTAGTGTTTATTTCTACTAAAAAACTACAAAAAGCATCTGAAATTGTAGTTAAAGCATCATGTTTGTAAACAAGATGCTGAGAATGACTTTGCCATGCATTTTAATCCTTTGTTTCATGTCAATGATGTAATGGAACATGACTGTTGGGATAAATGTGTATCATTTGTGGGAAACGTCATGGCTTGGGTGATTCGAGTGAAGTTTAAAATTTAGAATACATCGTTCAAAATTATAATCGTGTGTTATCATCGTGTATGAGACTGTGATTAATTCGAATAAGACAGAAGAGTTGTGTTATGTTTTGGGCTTCGATAGTTATTTTACTGTCGATCGTGTGAATGTTGTGGTGGCGATGTGGCTTTGTGTTGGCATAATTCAATGAATTGCACAATAAATTTTATTTTATCTGAATCATATAGATGTTGAAGTAGTTGATACTAGTCGGGGTACTCGGCGGTTGATGGGTTTCTATGACTTTCTTGACGGGAGCGATAGAAGAAATCCATGGAATTTGTTTAGACAACATTCAAAAACTTCTCAATTTTCTTGTTATATTATAGGGAATTTCAACAATATTTTCTCATTTAACGAGAAGAAAGGAAGAGTTGATCGCCCCAATTAGTTGATCAATGGTTTCCCTAAGGCAACTATGGACGAGGGCTTAATTGATATTCAGATGGAGGGATACCCGTCCACTTGGTTCAAAAGTCTTGGTACGAATCTGATAGTAGAAGGGAAACTAGATTGAGCTATGACTAATGATAATTGGTGCAACTTATTTCCGGATGCGAGGTTGGAATGTCTAACAACTACTGTTCAGATCACTACCCTCTCAGACTTTATATTCTAATAATATCTAATAATTTATACACTGAATATTTTATATTCTAATAGTTGCGACCCAATATTGATTGGTACTAGACCTTGTTATCAATTTAAGTTTGAGAATACTTGGTTGGTGGAGCCTGAATTCGACAACTCTGTTCTTCAGTGTTAGCATTCTTACTATGGAGACAATGTTAATGGTAAACTTGATAAATAAGCCATGGATATCTTGAAACGGAGTAAGGAAAATATCAATTAATTTAATGCACTTAGAAGCACTCCTAGTTAAAGATTATTTACTTTGAAAGCAAAGAGCCAATACATTCTGGTATAAGGATGCACACACTTAAATACATTCAGTACTGTTTCGACTACTAGGAAAAAGGTGAATAATACTGCATTCTTGAAGGACACAAACAACTGGGATATGTGCTCTATTACTCCTGACTATAAGCTTTTCCAAAGACATAACAGCTTGCGTGTACACTGGTCCTTAATACCATGCCCCTCTCTACTACTACTTGAGGTAATGAAAACTTAATGAACAACACCTTTTGCATTCAAAGACGTTTGTTTCTACATGCAAACCGATAAATATCATGAACCAGATGGATTTAATCTAGGATTCTATCAACGTTTTTGGAACACATGGTCCACAAATTTTCAATGCTGATTTTTCTGGGCTAGAATTGTTAAATTTCATGCTTAGGACCGTTGATGTGGACTCATTATATATTAGGTGCTGGTTATTTTATTTTATCAAATGTTGTTCAGTTTTTTAATTTGTTGTGTTGCTTCATGAAACAAGGGTATATACGTTATTGTTTTACGAAACAGATCAGACCTATATGTCATGCATTGTATGGTAATTCTACTAAGGACCTGTGTGTAATTTTAACGTCATGGAAACTGAAGCAAGTTTCTCCGGAATCGCTCCAGCAGTGTTCGACGGAAGCAACTACGAACTTTTGCAAGTGCCTATGGAGGCATATTTGAAAGTTTTGGATAATTTGAATGGAAGAAGATTATGAAATTTATGTACTTCCAAACAATCCCACGATGGCACAAATAAAAGCGTAAAAGGAAAAAAAAAAAGACAAAGAAAGCAAAGGCAAAGACCGGCTTGTTTCTTGTTGTCTCAACCACAATTTTCACAAGAATCATGTCCTTGAAATCAGCAAAGGAGATATGGGATTATCTTAAGAAAGAATATGAAGGTGATGAAAGAATTAAAGGCATGCATGTCACTTGATTTGGGAATTTGAACTTCAAAGAGTGAAGGATTCCGAGATGATTAGAGATTACTCTGACAAACTTCTCAATATTGGAAACGATCTAAGACTTGTGGGATCGGAATTCAGTGACTCAAAAAATTAAGCAACCATAATTGCCTCGGAGAACCAAGGATTTCTCAAAAATGTCTTTGTCAGAATTGATTAACGCATTGAAGGCGCAAGCACATAGAAGACTGATGAGAGAGGACACAAGAACCGAAGGAGCTTTAGCAGCCAACCAGCAATGTGGGAAAATTCAAAAAGGATTTTGGTAAAATTGGAGTAGGCTCAACATCAACGAATGCAAAAGAAAAGAATGAAATTCGAAGAATATCTTACCCACTTTGCCAACATTTGGAAAGAAAGGTCATCCATCATTTAGATGTTGGAGAAGACCAAATGCTAAGTGCACTATGTGAATCAAATGGGACATGAAGCTGTTATATGCAAGAATAGGAATCAAAAACATTGCGATGAATGTTGTTGATCAAGAAGAGGAGGAGGATCACTTGTTCAATGCAACATGTTTCTCTAGCACCAAATCAAGTGAGAATTGGCTAATTGACAATGGTTGTACCCACATGACACATAACAAGGATTTATTCAAGAAAGTAAGCAATGCAAGTTCATCAAAAGTTTGGGTTGCAAATGACAACTATATTGCTGTAATAATTTCTCGTCTTTGTTTGTAGAGGTGACATCAACAACATCAGTATTTATAAAAATGCTCCAATAATTTCCCATCTTCTTTTCATAGATGATTATTTTGTAGACCTTTGGAGATTGAGGCGTTGCTGATGAAGAATATTCTCTCTGCCAATGAAGCGGCTTTAGGTTAGACTATAAATTTGCAATAATTTGAAATTTATTGTGGCAAAAATGTCCTTCCACTTCTGAAAAAAATAGCTGCAAATAATATGGGTGTTCACCATGTTTTGCATACCGGGAAGGATGGAGTTTGGAATAAGATCAATTCTTGGAGTAGCAAGTGTCTATCTTAAGCAAGCAGAGAAATTCATATCAAATATGTTTTGCAATCAACTGGTATATGTAATGAGAAGAAGATGAATAAATTGAGAAGATGATGAAATCATTTTGATGGGGCATTGTGGGGAACAATCAAAAGACAGTCGTTTGCTTTCTTGGAATTGTATGTCTATGCATAAGAGAGAAGGTGGCTTGTGTTTTTGAACTCGGTGGTTGTAATAATGCAATGACTGGTAGAGAAACATGGAAGTTAATGATGAATCCAGGTAATTAGACAACTAGATTACTTAAAGTTAAATATTTTTTCTAAATATGATTTTGTTGAGCTTAGGGAGAAGGCGTACCGTTGGTGTTGAAGATTGGAGGAGGGGGGAGTTTTGTCAGTTAAGTCTTGTTATACCAGCTTACAAAACTTGTGGCTTGTAGACAGTGGCGTTGCCAGGACATATATATACACACACACACGTGTGTTTAAAAATTATATTATATTTTATTTATATTGTATTGAAAAAAGTATATACATATTCTACAATTTTCCTTTACATAGGGACGAGTCTATTTTAACTTTAATTAATAATTATAATCTTGATCTTTATTATAAGAAATTTTTTTGAGACTTTTTTAGTACTTCTTTTTAAAACCCAATATTATTGCAAGCACCTTATAACCTCTCAAGAAAAAGCCGGTGCGTAAAAATACGTATTTACAACGCTAAGTAAACAGCTTTTTAGTACTATTTATAAGAAAATGTCACAATTTTTTAATTTATAGCTATTAATTATAACACTTTTCCAACTCTCATTTATTTATTTTTAATATTAGTGAGTGTATTTAATGCTTTACGAATTTTTTTACAAACATATTTAAAGACCAAAGTGAGTACGTGATAATATTCTGATATCTATTTAATAAATATAATATAATATTATATCTTTAGCAAAGTATAAAATAGAGAAAGTCTAATATAGTCACAACCTTAAATCAAAAAGATTTAGACACACTCACATAAGATGAAAAAACTAAGGGTCATGTTAACCGGCTAAAAAAAGGAAATTGTAAGTCAAAGAAGACACTTTTTAAGCTTTTAATGTATTGATTACACAACTTTCAATGCAAATATTATTATATTTGCTTCCATAAACAGTGCCCTGGGCACTGGTAGGGCACTGGTTAACATTTCCCAAAAACTAAAACAAAAATAAATCAGTCACATAAATTAATATCATTTAATTTTATTCTCATTCATATTTTTCTATGTTTTGTGAGTGTGCCCAAATCATTTTGATTTGGGATTGTGTCCATCTAAGATTTTCTCATATAATATAATACTATACTATATTGGTAGTAACTAACTAAATTAGACAGAAAGAAAAAACTGATTTAAAAGGCTATTGGTGTGTGTGAAAGCAGCGACTATTGGATTTTGAAATTAAGCAGGTGCAACACTTATTTTCAGGGGGGTTCATAGTGCATAAAATATGAAAAAATTGGTGTGGATTTTGAAATTTGAGGGGATGCAGCTGCATCCCTTGGCACCAATGTGCCTCCGCCAATGCTTGTAGATGGCGGTTTGTCATCGGAGGAGGAGCTTCTCCACTGTAATGTAATATCCAAAGTTTGGAGTGCGGTGATGAATTGGCATCAATTCCACTTAATCACCCCGCCAAGCTTGTTTATTCATTTATTTGGGTGGTCTACGGCGATGTCTACGAAGAAACGAAAGAGAGGGGCTTGGCTAATTTGGCATGCCGTTATTTAGGTGATCTGGAAGATGCAAAACAATAGAATTTTCAATAACATTGTTAAAG
>Ga0315913_1001740_pt1 | contig 24607 bp, 12 predicted proteins | sample MpolsnodulesMG_FD_207736 | JGI IMG/M metagenome (GOLD analysis project Ga0315913, IMG submission 207736) | Medicago polymorpha root nodule microbial communities from Los Angeles, California, United States - small nodules | ecosystem: Host-associated > Plants > Roots > Nodule | place: USA...
ACAAGGTGTATCATTTAGAATGTGCGGATGATTTCGAAAGAGAGTGGAAATCAATGGTTGCACAATTTGATTTGTGCAAGGATAACCATATTGACTTGCTCTTTTCGAATCGTGAATTTTGGGCATTAGCTTATTTGAAGGACTTTTTCTTTGCTGGGATGACAACAACAAGGCGCTCAGAAACGATAAATGCATGTATAAAAAGATTCTTAGGCGCCAATACAAGTTTGACAGATTTTGGAAATCAAGTATGAACTTACTTGAGCTACTTGTTAAAAGTACATTAGTTTTTGAATCATTATCTTATAATTCAGGGATAATTATTATATCTTTGTGTAGGTTGGTGTTGCTGTCAAAATTAGAAATCAAGCTGGAGAAGAGGCAAGAATGCGTCAAAAGTATGTAGACTGATTTCTATTTTGGAGTCGCGCACAGTCTTCTGCTAATATATGTAGACTGTCATGCGCATTTTGTGGCTGTTTTCTGCTCTACGCTTTGTTTTTGGTGGCAACATGGTGTTATTAGGCGTGTACATATTGTGTTCTATAATGGGATTGAATAGGCACAACTATGAGACTGAAATCTTGGAGTTTTTACTTTTGAATTCAGCGTCATAGCTTACGCAATTTCGGAACAACTTTTACTTTTTATGTTTTCGTTCGTTTTGTGGCGGTTGATTTTGAGATGTTACGCCTATATGCAGCATCCTTGATTTTGGCTATGCAACTATTTTAGATGCTCCCTGGACCTTTGTAATCCTTGTACATGACCTTGTCCTTAATCATATATATTGTTTCAAAAAAGAAGTTGTTGTTATATAGTATTACTTCTTTATGATAGCAATGTTATACTGCAATGCAATATGTTGTTTCAAAAAAGTTGTTGTTATATAGTAGTACTTCTTTATGATAGCAATGTTATAGTGCAATTTGGAATTAATTCTGTACTAACATCTATCATATGAGTAATAATGTTTCCAAATTCTTCTTAAAAAAAAAAAAACAATGCTTCCGAATAAAATAAAATAAATTAGATTGAGTTAAATAAAAAAGCTGATGTTCGTAAAAAAAAAAAAAAAGAGTATTACATTAGTGACGATCAACAGGAACACAAATTTTATTTTTAAAAGTCAAAGCCATTTGTACCAAAACAACAAAATGATCGGTTGACAGCAAGAGAGAGAGAGAAAAGGGATGTGTGTATGTGATGAAATGTCTTTAAGAGCCATATGCATTCAATCACTAATGAAGAAAGAGAAATGTTTTTTTTGTTTTTTACAACTAGGTGTAGTATGTATGCTAATGCACACCTTCTCATTTATGGGTGGATGGTCTCTAGCATTACCCAAAATTAATTCTTTATACAATTGTATTTAAACAAACTAAATTATTTTAAAAAAAAAATTATTTTTATTATGATAAACAAATAGACAATAGATTTCGATTTTTTATAAAACTTGTACAAAAACAATATTTAAATTATTGAATGTCAAAATCATTTTTATTTTAATCCGTAACAAACATGCCTTATGAGGTCGTCGGTTAAAACTTAAAAAATTTACTTTAATGATCATTGTATTTGCTTGTAACTTATACTATATATAAAAAAACAACATTTTTCAGCTCTTTTGGGCTGGCTTTGTCTTTTCAAAAATGCCCTCAAATTTAAATACAAATAACACATGTAACAAATAGATAAGAATAAATTTAAATATTAAAAAAATCTAACAAACACGATATCAATATATATATATATATATATATATATATATATATATATGTCTGGTTTATTTTTCCTATATCATTTAAAAAGTGTAACAAACTAGATGAGTATATTTATACTTACTTTTTTGTTATTTCAAGTATACCCTTAAACAATTTTTTCTATAATAAAAATCGTTGTTGGTGTCATTAAATAAAAGAATTTAGATTATATTTTTTATGTTATACTGTTGGTGTCATTGAAATAAATAATCATGATTAGTTTGGTTTGTTATAACTTGAAAGCAACAAACATTTATATTATTAGTTTTAATCCAAATCAAAATTTAATAAAAAAACATCATTAATAATTTTCAAACGTTGGCGTAATAAAAAGAGAGGAAAAACAAGCACGTGAATGCCCGTCTTTTCGCTAGTAGTTTATACCAACAAAAAAAACAGAATCTACATGAAAATCTAGAAACAGCTTAAAATGAAAATATATTAAGATCTCGTTTGTTATTTCTATATTAAAAAAATTACTTTTAAAATAATATATTTTTTTAATAAAAATATATTTAATCACTTTTAAAAATATTACATCCGTTTATTACAATATTTTAAAAAAAAAATCAGAATTAGAAGATCTACAAACTACTTCAAATGAGAGCAATGGTATTGACCTTTCATTAAATTCTTTTACAAATTATCTAGGTACATCAAGTGTTCTTGCAAACAAGTGCCAATGTTTAAAACAAAAGTCCTCTGTTAGGCGTGCTCACAAATCCGACTCCTAGTTGACTTCTTTAATTATGCGACCTAAACAAATTCAATTTGTATTTTACTTGAATATCATTTGATTCCATGTTCAACCCTAGCAAACTCGAGATGGTTCGGATCGGATGACGAACTTCTGATTCGGAACAAACCTCTTAACCCGATCCATTCAAATGTTAAAATGTTAAATTGTAAAATTTAACTGATTCATCATTGGATTGGGTTGGTTTGAGTTTGATGGATATTGATAACTTGTTTTTCCAAAATCAATTCAAATTCAAATTAAGAAATTCCTTTCAAAAAAAAATCAAATTAAATAGAATGGTCATAGTACGAAATTAGATATTAGAGGGGTTTCATTATTAAATTTGAGTGGCCTTAATAGTCATATTTGAGGGTGTAATTATCGAACGGTTAGCTACAATGCAGTAGTTAATCGCATCGTTGTCACTAGGCTTGTTTTATCCTTAGAAAGTGCCACGAAACGATGTAAAGAGAGCGACATGACTGTGATTCAACCCAGTAATAACTTCGATAGATGGAAGAAAAAAAATCAAAATAGACTTTGAAAATTCAAATACAATAGCTTAAAAATTCAAAAATTACCCTAACTTACGTTACCATTTCCATATAAAGTTCCTATCATCATTAAATAACAAAATTATAAAACCAAAATTGAAAAAATAAAATAACAATATGCTTACAAATATATGAAAAATTAAGTATGTGCTTGGTTGAAAAGGTGAAGAAATTGTACCATTAAGCTCACGAGTTTGTTCATTGCTCTGGATTAGGCTTTTATCTTTATCTTTATTTGATATGGTTTGAGCACGTGAAATGAGGAATAATACATAGAAATATGAGCAATGCTATTGATACGTGAAATGCTTTGAGTTTTTTGAGCTACACACAAAGAAATGCATAAATAAAAGCATAAAGATAAATGGATAAATTATAAAAATAAGCTTGTTTGATTCGTGGGATGTGTCAATTACAATGTATGAACATAATATTTAAGTGTAAGTAGTTCCTACTAGCTAAATGATGTGGCCTACGGTGTGTAACCCCTTTTAGGATAATTTTCTCAGGTGTGTGTGATAACTTCCTTTTTCATGGGATCGTAATGCCCCACTTTCAGCTTGGACCTCCTATCATTAGCATGATCCTTTGATGCAATCTCTTTCGGCAAAGCTCCACTACTGAATGTGTCTAATCCCTCATTCCTTGGCATGGTTATTGGCGATCAGAGCATCAAATCGTGGGTAACGTATCATCATCCGGTCTCACTACGTCCTTGACTAAGTTTTGAACCTCCAATGACCCATGTTATGGGTTATAGGCCTTGAGAAAGAATCGGTTCCCTCGTTCGACTGTTCTAGCTTCACCTATCCTTCACTCAGCTTAGGCTTCCACGCACGACTACTATAATTGCCTACTTCCTGAATTTCGCTAAAAGACAAATATTTTTAGGTGTAAACAACTCCTATTTTTTTAGTAAAAATGATGTTGCTAATACATTAAAATTTGAAAAGAGACTCTAATAACCGAAAATCAATTGGAAGTAAGTTAAACATGTAAAGTATTGTTTTAATTAGAAATCAAACTAAGATAATATTAATTAATAATTAAATACTAATCTAAAATTGATGATTATACTTCAATTTTAGAAAATTAAGTGTTACAAATTTTAATTGAAGAAATGGTTAAAACACAACAAAAAATAAATTATATTAACTATAAATTAAATTAATTTTTTACTATTAGATAAATCACACATAATTGATTTTCTCTCATTAACATGTACATATTACTCTTGAAGTCATGCATATCTATCACCAAAAAACACCAACAACCAACTACATTCATATCAATCACAAAGAACACCCAACAATCAACTTCATACATGACTCTTGAATCCATTCTCCAAAAAAAAATATGTATTTAATATGATTGTTGGATTCATACATGTCATGTGATAATGAATATTATATACATTGTAAATATAAATTGATTGTGAATTCTAACCACTACTATATTTATGTATCAAATAACTTATTTTTCTAAATAATTGAATGAATTTTGTAACATTCCATATTTTGGACAACTTTAAACATAAATGTACTGAAGGGAACAGGCGAACAATAATTCGTTGGAGAGAGCATTACATTTTTTAGTATCATAGAAAGATTGAGAATCAAATTAAAAAGAGAGTGTGTGTTAAAAAAAATCGAAATTTATTGGTGGATTAAAACGAGGGTATAATAGAAAAAATCACTCAAAATCTCTTCATTTTTTTACCGGTCATTTTAGAATAGTAACGTGAAATTAAGGAAGTGAATTTTTTTGAGATTTTTTTTTCCTATTTACTCTCATTTATCCACCGATAAATTCTTGTTTTTTAACACACTTTCTCTTTTGGATAAATTTGATTTTCATGTCTTTCATTCTTAACAAACAATTGATATATTTTCTCTCCAACTAACTCCTTTTTTTTGCACACTTTAACTTTCCCATGACAAACAATTTTTTTTAATAATTGTAGAGTAGAACAAAAAAATTCAACTTCACATTAAGTATAACTATGTAATTCAACTTCTCTACAACTTCTTTAATCAAAATTTAGGTTTCAATTATGATTTCAACTTAAATTTTTTAACAATGTTACAATTTTATTTTTAGAATTTTTACCCTTTGGGATCCATTGTTATAAGGAAAAAATGATCCATTGTTATGTGTAACAAAAATTTGTTTAGAAAAAACAAACTTTAATTTTTTTTAAATAGATAGGACTAATACAATATTATAGTACAAAATCCTTCAAAAAAAAATATTATAGTACAAAAGTTTGTTTAAAAATTAAAAAAAAACTTTGGCGTCATCTTCTTGATTGCAATTGTATAAAGCAACCCATTTGGATTAAGGTCATTTTGTCAATGTTTCAGTTTGAGTATTCCACTAAACAAATGCAAAAATTAAGAAATAATTTAAAATTTGTTGATACACCCTAATATATAAAATTTATTTGATCCTTTACCTCTGGTTTTTTTACTTGTTCAACTTTCCCTTTAAGAGTTTTGCTTGTTTCAGCTTTAGACATCTAACAACTGCCCATTTAATCTACAAAGTTAATAACAATGGTAAGGGTAGCACCAAATAAAACAAAATAAGGCACAATGATAAGGGAGAAGAGGATTAATCTGAATTCAAATCATAAAAATTATAAGAATTTGATATGTTTGGATGCGGATTCGAATTTTGTATTCCTCGCTTCTAAATATTTAGTATGTATAAGTTTCGCTGTTGGACTCTATGAAACTAAAATTTATATTTTCCTAATTTTTTTCTATTTTTTTTTAAGAAGAACAATACACTTTTTACTCCAATAAAATTTAGAAAAGAAACAAAATAGAATATCAAAGATCATAATACATATCAACCACAAATTAGAAAACTAGTGTATGTAACTATACTATGATTGTGTTCAACTATGGAGTTGGGCACACGGTGGATGAAGTTAAAGAAAGTGACTATAAATCATGCATAATTGGATACTCAATCAGTAGTGGTGCCACAACCACTCCCCTCAAAAAACAGGAACACATTATTCATATGTGTTATTCTTGAACATTGCATTAGTGGATGAAACTCTCTGTTAAGGTTAAAACTTCGTCTGGAGTTGCTTACACCATTATAAAGGAAAAGTTCACTCTCTCAGATGCATCTTCAGCTACTAGTCTCTTACCAATTGTTGTTTTGTTTGTCTCTGTTTCATAGATCTTCATGTTGGTGTAATTTATTGTTTGATTTATTCATATTTATTTATGGAGGTTCTTGTTGTATTAATTAGTAATCTAGCATATCTTGCATTGCTTTTTGGTTTTATTTTTGTGTTTAATATATTGAATAATTATTGGTGAGCAAAATTTAGAACTCAAGTTAGATCTATAAAAGCTTCTTAGTTGATAGGTTTAAAGTTAAGTTATAGTTAAATTAAGCTCCTTGCATAAAACACAAGAGAAAGAACACATAAACGTAAAAGCAAAAAAAAGAACAAAGGTAAAAGAAAATGGTATTATTGCAAGTAAAATTGAGTTACATACATCGTTCCATCAAAGAGACAGTAAGATATTTATATGTGGTCGGATGTTAATCCAATACCATTCCAGATCTATTTTAGGGTTTAGGGTGAACAATATGAAAGGGATTCCAATCTACTTTTGGGATTATGAATTTCTTGATTTTTAGGCTACGTATAGCTTAATATTGAGTTGAATTTGAAGTTGAAGGGATGAATTTAAGAGGAGTTGGGGAAAAATTAAAGAAAAAGAAGCTCACGATCTCACATGCTTCCTCTCATTAATCCTTTAATTTTTTAAAACTCTAAATACACCCGTGACTTTTATAATTTTTTAATTCAAAAAATACACGAATGACATCCTTGTCACTTAAATGATGTGACACGTAAGCTCTATAAAGTCAAAATTAAAATTTTACAAAAGAGCCTAAACATAAGGGATCACCTCTCCTATTTCTTTTAATAGGATGTCAAAATCACAACATTATAACAAGACAAGATAGAGGAAAAATGCATTTAAGTCAAAATAAAATTAATTATAAATAAGTCATTGTTTATAACTACAATCCACATTTTCTTTCAAAAACAAAAAACTACAATCCACGTTTGCTAAAGAAAAAATTATAATCCACATGTTACCCGGATCATCAGAGAGCATATGCCACCCATCACGTGCTCATAAAATATTCTTTTTTTCTCAATTATATAATCTCTCAAGGGTTATTTCTAAGCATATAGTAAATAAACATTTTAATTAAAAAACAACAAAGACCAGGAAGGAGCCAAATGGGGTCCACATAAAGATTAGAACAATAAAAAAGAGACAAAAACAAATCTCTGACATTAAAATGTCCACCCAAGTAATAATAATCTGAACCGTTGAAAATCATTATATCTTGATCGTAACGGTCCCATGATAATCACATTTATCAGCATCTTTGTTTGTAAGGTTGTTGAAAACTTTGGATATGTTGTAAACAACAAGAAAAAATAAAACAAGACTTGCAAAGAAAATTCTCTTTCTTTTTATATCTTCATTATTTGTTGCATGTTTTGGAATATTTCTGGAAAATTTTGAAGCAACTATGGTCATGGATGATGCTTTGGATGGTTTCTCTCCTGTTTCACCTCCTCAGATTTTTTGGAAATCTAGAAAGAGATCAGGTACCTTTTTTCTTCTTCAACTTTTATTACTTATCTTCATTTTTTTTAATCTCTCTATATATATAGTGTTGTAGTGCTAATATATATCTTGTATGGTATTTATAAATCTCATATTTATAAACCCACCATATATTATTTGTAGTATTTAGGTGTTTAATTGAGCTTTTTTTGGTGATTTTTTAATTGAATTTGAAAAAATTAACATGCTAAGTGAAAATTCTTATTACAAATCTTTTGTATGTGAACTTGTATGCTTTGAATGTAACATTTTGTTTTGTATGCTGGAATTTATTTGTATAATTTCTGCAAAATTATTCAGTGTAACCAAGAGAGAGAGAGAGAGAACCGTACAATAGTGGTTAACAGTTGGGATAACTTCTATGTTACGCTGCTTTATTTGTTACGGTTGGTTCACCAAACAATACGTTAGTATAATATTTTGGGACCAAAATTTTTATCATTAAATATGAATGAAACCAAAACTAATTTCTCAGCTGAATACTGAATATTAGCCTGTGTAACACCGAGATTGAAAGCATGTTCAATGTTCGATACCAACATAATATTGACACGTATGATTATATTTAATAACTTGTGAGTATCGATCGATGTATAAGTGTATGTATTTGGTGTCTGTGTTTCTGTGTCCGTTGTTTCTTATTTTAATGCTATTACTTTCATGTGATGAACGATAATTCATATTCAGTAAAAAAAATGATTGTCTTATTAAAATTATTATTTTTGTAATCATGGAAATTGATGATGTATTGAATTTATGAGACAGCTAACCCTGGCCTCCACCTTCAACCAACCCTCTTTAGTGTAGTCTCCATTTTGATGTCACTCTTCCTTTATGGTTCATCTACCATATATGAATATTTCAATTTTGATTTCATGTTTTTACTAACTACAAAATTGCCATTATAATTCAATTTTACGTCTTCTTTCTCAAGGAAACTTCAAAGGGAGATGAATCACTAAAGGAAACAATATAGTTATAGCTTTGATCTCATAAGTGCTGTTTAGTTTAGATTTATATGCATCAATGTCAAATTTATGCTCTTAGATTTACCTTGAACTGCCTTTGTTAGATACTGAGCAATAGTTATAGTAATCATTGAATACATTTAGTTGAGTATTTGTTAGATATACTATTACCTACTTCAGTGAAAAACTTAGAGCAAATAGAGATTTCCATTTTATTTTCTTTCTTATTTTTTGTGGTGATAAATGCTCTATTAGCTGTGCTAATTTACTACTTAGCATAGAGCTCTATGTAGCACAAACAATTCAGATTGAAGGTGTGTCGGCTATCCAATATTGGCACGACACTGATACATGTGGTTACACTTAAATTATTAGTGTCTATGTGTCAGTGTCGTGTTTGTGTCTGTGTTGATGCTTCATATATAGATAGAGCCCTGACCATAGTAGGGTTCAAAAAAGAGTTGGATACATTGTTGATCTATTTGTGTAGTATTGTCTTGCATTTGCATTGCAAAATTTGTTATATCTAAATGAATTGCAAAAAGAATGGTAACATGTTCACCACAGCTAGCGGGAGGAGTTTAGAGGTATCATCAGAAGATACAGCTAAAACACCACCCGGCAACCTGGAAGATACTCCTCCTAATGTGGAAATGCAAGACTCTACCGAAGTTTCTGAGCTTTCGGAGCGTCGAAAGGCCTTGTTTGAACCATTAGAACCTATAAAGAACATCAATGGCCGACGACCCTCTGCCGAGTCTTTGCTTCCTCCACCTGATTTTGAGTCTGCAAACTATCCAAAGGGATGGCTGATTGGAAAGAAACGAAAGCTTGTCAATGTTGATGTGGTCGAAAGCATGCGAAGGATTGCTGTCCAAGAAATGAACAGAAAGGTTACACTCCAAGTTTCCTTTCTAACAACTTAAATTCAAAGCTAAGAATTATTTAAATATTGAACTGAACAGTACCAATAGCACACTCTAACGGTCTTTTTCAACACATTTCTCTTATAGTTGGAATATAAGAGGCTTAGAAATTGTATTGCGAGCATTTTCCCCATGGAACCGATGTTAATGCATTTGACGACTTTTGTTGCAGGATAGAGAAATAGATGGACTAAACGAACAGCTGGAGGAGGATTCGCGGTGTCTAGAGCACTTGCAAGTGCAGCTTGTGGACGAAAGAAGCAAACGCTCTCGACTTGAGAGAGAAAATGAAATGCTTCAAGATCAAGTGAACATGCTTATGAACATGTTACAAGAAACTGAGCAAATGGCAGATGAAGACCAAGAAGTTGGAGATGAAGGCCAAGATGAACCTTGAAGATGAATTATATTTTAGTTCCAGTGTGTGCATGCTTGTGCTTGTTAAATTCTTTTATTTATAGATTTAAGATTTTGTTCATCGTGTGTTATTAGAGTGCATATAGTAGTAGTATCAATATGGGGGCAATCAAACAGTACATACTTGCTTTTCTCAAAAACAGAGGACAATGTTATCTTTTCTTTAATTAGAAATTAAATTACTTCATTTCATTAATATAATTGTTAATCTTCTTTTTTTATTATAATTAGTACGAAGTATTTACCGAAAACTTGAATGACACCAATATACAACTATTCTCTATCGAAGAATCTGAATGACCATCATTTGTTATTGAACTTGGACCAATAAATTGGTTCAGTAATTTTGTTATTTCTTACTCGGAATTATTTCCGACAAATTTTTCCCAGGCTCAGTAAAGATTTAAGTCATTATTTTTTTCAAATGAAGAAACCAGTGTTCCACATGTTACAATGTTCAAATTCCAATTGAATAAAATAAATATCTAGATGATCGTTCTCGGCCTAGTTCAACTGACCAGGCTTGGTCACGCAAGCCTATGACCCAAGTGGGGGTATTAAAATGACGCGAATGAATTATCGGCAATATGGTTTGAGTCATGGAAAATGATCATGGCTTGATAAGCTTTGAAACATTGACCACCCTTGGTGGCTGTCCTATACTTAGAGGAGTACATCCTAAGAATTGGTTCTGACAAAATCGGTCTCTAATCTTAGGGTGGATTGGTCATTCAAGATAACCACCACTCTAGCTTAACAGATCAGAGAGGAAACCTAACTAGGCTTGGTGGCCTCGAAAGGGGCAGACTCATACCTAGCATTTAACATCAAACCACGTCTCAAATAAGATTACTTTCCGTCAAGGAACTTGCGGCAAACAAAAAACATGATATTTAAAAAGCATAAGCTGCTGTCTATTTTATTGAAGAAAAAAACTGTTGTATATCCCAAACACACCAACATATTTTTGTTGTTTTGTTTATAACTGGAAATGGAAAATATGACTGTTGGAATTCTTCATCAATCAGAATCTCTGAATCCCATTGAGTTTAAGTAACCAACTGCACATAAAATATGCACACTGTGCGAAAGACTACAATAAAGAGGTTTTTTGTGATGCTAAGCTTTATCAGATATCTACTATCTAACATGACTATCAGAATCCTCGGACATAGGAAACAGAAAATGTGGCAGAGAAGCAATCCTTGGAAGATTAAGAAGCAAATCTCCAGCTGATTCTTTCCTGGACAGACCATTTTCTTGCTGCTGGCTACCAGAAGCATCATCATCATCATCATCATCTTGATGAATTCCCAAATCAAACATTTTACTTTTGCGTTCAGCACTATTGCCCTCATCAACTTTTCTATCTTCAGCAGCATCGAAAAAATTGTTAACATTTTGAACCTGTTTTTCTTCAGGTGCAGGAGGGTCTTTCTGAAGAAGGCAGTATAAGGAGTTCACCCTTGACATGACATTCTGTTCATCAGAGACAGGTGGAAACTGAGAGTCATTGAACAGATATTGTGTGAATTGCTCCAACACAGCTCTGTCATTAGTGAAGCTGGAATTTTCAGGTCCCATCTGTTCCGAAATGCAGTGTTCGATGTGGTTAACCAAATCATCCATCGACATCGAAGGGTGAAGACCAGGCAACTTAATCTGACTCAAATTGCTGAGAAACTTATCAGATTCAGGTCCTCTGCTTCTGAAACCTTTGATTGCATGGGGGTTCATCACTGCAGATAATAATAAAATATGGAATTATATCATTTTCGGGTGATAATAAAATCATAAGGCATGTAGAATAAGTCTGAATAAAAAATGATCCATATTTTAGACACATGTAATGTAAACTGTTCTGAAGGTTAATGATAATGATTAAAGACAGTTGCGGGTCAAAATCAAAAAACTCAGAACAGAGGAATAATAATATTATAAAATGGAAACATGTGTTTAACATGTCACATTAAACTATGGTACAACACACATGCCAGAACGAAAACATATCCAACACTACCCGCCCTGCCACCTTCTTTAGTGCAGCTGGCAACAATCTTTCATAGATATCCACAATAAATTAAAAAAATCATCTTCAATAGAAATTCAATTCTAATTGAATGCATGAAGATCCACTGAAAGGTAATAAAATTTCCCTCCCTCACCCGGATTGCAGATTAATCAGAAACCTCTACAACCGTTGAACCTGTGCATGCAAATCTCAACCATTAGATGTAGATTGTACCTTGACTAAATGGTCGAGATTTGGCTGCATCAGCTATATGGCTGCCGAGGATCCAGCATTGAGGGTTGATCTAAACATCTATATGTTTGATATCCAAACGACCAAACATACTGCCAATTTAATCATTTGATACTTTGAATCATACACAGTACAGTTTCACCGACCATTCAGGAAAATTTAAAAGATTTGTAAATTGATTCCATGTTAAATTTGAAATAAAAAAAAAAGTTTTGAACTTTACTTTAACATGCTGCTATCTCAAGAAATACAAAAAATACTATAAACAGGTGCATTTACCATCAGACCAGATTAAAACGATGCATAAAAAAAATATCCATAGGAATTACCTGAGCTAGGTGAGGTAATTTCTTGGAAATTGTTTTCAACAGCTTTACCCATAAGATTTTGTTCACTTCTGGAGGAAGATGATTGAATTCCAGATCCTGATTCCACATCATGCAGTCCAAAAATCCCAGCTTTCCCTTCACTTCTTCTATCCAAACCATCACTCAATTCAATGTGGTCATGAATTGCAGTTCCAGTCTCAAAATATGGAGAATCCAACACGAAATCCGGTTGTTGGCTCAGAAAGTTGAGACGGGGATCACACTGTATGAGCTTCTCAAAATGCCTCCCTAACAGACCTTGAGGGCATTGCACAAAGTGGCGCCTATAACAACAGCATAGAGAATCACATCATTAAGACAATAGGACAAAACTAATTTATTACCAAATGAATTGAAAACCACTAAAATACAACAAATATATGCACTCTTGGATTGGCAGTGTGTTAGCTGAATCACAATAAGTTGCCATGATGATTTTGATGAAAGCTACACTTAAGAGTTTGAACAAAATCACAGCACCGTTGTGATTTTACCAAACTTATCACCAATCCAATCATGCACTTAAGATGACAGATAATTTGGACAAATATTTATTTATACCTATGTATGCTGGCTTGTCCACCAGTAAAGTCTGTTGTTGATTGCCACAAGGTATGCTTCCTTGGTTGTGGATTGATCTCCCTGAAAAACAGGGGCCTCCTTGCCAGCTACAACAAATAGATACACCAACTTAGCATATGTTGTCAATCACAGATCACGAAAAATAGTGTTTCGTTCAAATTCAATTCTGCTATAACGCCGCTAAAGAAGCTATTTGACAACATTTATACTAAATAGCATATGGCAAAATATGGTAATTTCTTCAATTTCAACTACTCTGTAGCGCCATTATAGCATATATTTAACCACACTTTTACTATGAGTCCATGACACATAACTGATCCAAAATCTATTAAGCAATAAAACGAAACTAGGAGTCCATGATACATAACTGATCCAAAATCTAGTAAGCAATAAAACTGAAAAACTTGATTTACTATGAGTCCATGACACATAACTGATCCAAAATCTAGTAAGCAATAAGACGAAAAACAAGTTTTGAAAAAAATAAACAAGAAAGATGCTTACAATAACTTCCAATGTTCCTGGAGCATCCTCAGGGTAGTTTGCCTTGAGAGCCATGATATCAGACCATGGAATTTCAATCTTATTCTTGAGACAGCCATCAAGAACTTCCCATACAAGCTTATGCTTCGCAAAGTAACATTTCGCCACCAAATCTCCTTCATATCTAGACTTATACTGCAAAATCATAAATAACAATCACATCATCAGAATTCATCACCATCATTTTTCCAATCTTACTTAAGGCTACTGACATAAGTTTTGAGATGGTATTTTAGAGAACCTACAAAAACAGCTTATGATAATTTTTTCGTAAACTGTTTTTAGCTTATTTTTATAAGTTCTCCAAGATAACTTATGAAGACAATTTATAGCTTATAAGAAAACAATTTAGCTTTATTTTATCTTTTTTACTATAGAAATAGCTTATACATAAATGCTTATCAAGATAAGCACTTATAAGCTGCAAATAAGTTTTTTATCCAAACAGAGCCGTAATTGTTTCTACAAACAAAAACAAATAAAATCAAATAAAAACTATGATCTTACCTCCCAAGTACCAATCTTCAAAACAGTAGCAGGAAAATTGGAGGCCTTGAGCTTGCTATCAGCAGCAGCAGCAGAAGCAGAAGCAGAAGCAGAACCCTTCTGATCTTTCTTCTTAGAATCATAATTTTGTGAAAGCTTCATCTGAATCAAATCCAAAAGTGATGGACTCTTCTTCAGACGCAAACCAAGTGGACTTGGTTCATCCAAAGGGTTGTATGAAATTGGTCCAGAATCATCACCTGAATCACACTGTTCCAAACAAAAAAACACAATTTTAAATTAGAACAAATAAAGCATAACAAACTTAAAATTGAACCACCCAAATATGAAATTAAACTAAACAGAACAACCCAGAATGAAATTAATGATGGGTTTAGGATAAAGATTAAAGATTTGAAAGAAAAAAAAGCACCTTAGGAGAATCAGAGTTGAAATCAAACTTGGGACGCTTGTTAGGAAGAGAATGAAGATCATCATCTTGTTGAGATTCCAATTTGACTTTTTTGAAGTGATTATTATCAGAATCAGAACTCATGAGTTGAACCATTGTTGAAGATTGTTGAAGAGTGAAAATTTTCAGAGAGAGAGTTTTGAAGAAAAGAGAGAGAAAGAGAAAGAATGAAGCCAAATTGTTTTTCTCCTGCTTTTCTACGATGTCCAGCTGTCACGTGAAACGGCGCCGTATTTAAGTGGATAAGTCAAGTGTTGAAAGGAAATGACTATTATCACCCTTTAATTAGTACGGGAAAGTAGAGAATGGATAAAACGGAATAAGGAAAAAACGGGAGAGTTTGGTGAAATTATTTTTCTTTTTCAGTCAAACATTTTTCGCCACTCGGATAAAAAAAAAACATAAAAAATGCTAGCATTAATGGTACAGTTTTATGAAAATGTATGTATTTAATATTTTTTTGACCAAATGTATTTAATATATTAAGAATTGAAATATTTATTTTTTAAAAAAATAATAATAATTTAAAATATTTAAAGAATGTCTTGTTAACAAGATTTGTAACAAAATATTTTGTTTGTAGACGAAGTGGTAAACACCGTTAAAATTCACACATATTGTGAGATTTCAGGTTTGAATAGTTAGGTTAAATGTTTTTATATGAACAACGACTAACAATATAAAATGATAGATATTATAATTGTGTCATACTTTGATAAAATAAATATATATGATAAAGTAATTATGAAACTTATTTTACATCTTGTCAGAAAAAATTAAAATTATTTTACATGGTAATGTTATAACCTTTTATCATGAGTATGCGTTTTTTTTTTAATGTCAAATTTAGTGTGTTAATTGTTACGATAATTTTTTTTTTTGAGACCATGCATTCTGAACCTTTGACTCTTCAGCTCATTTAATCTCTTCACATATATTAGTTGAGTTACTCAACCCCTCAAAATAAATTTTGTTAGAACCGGACATGATAGAAAACGTACATAAATTATTGATTTATCCTTTTAAAATATTTTTTGGTTCTTTAAAAAAAATGTTTTTTGGAGGATTATAAAATATCTATACTATATATAAAGAAAACGACCTCTTTCAGCACTTTTGGATTGGACTTTTCTTTTCAAACATACCCTTTTAATTTTAAATACAAATAACTCATGTAACAATTAAATAAAAGTAAATTTAATTTAGGGAGAAAACTAAAATCGAACTATTTATTTTATGCTAAAATATAGAATTTTATGTACGGATAATTTTTATAAAAATAATAATAATTTGAAACCTCTTATTAAATAGCGTTGAAGGAGTACTCGTGGGCTTAACTCAGTTGGTTGAGTCAATGCATAATATAGCAAAGTCTGGGGTTTAAATCTCGGCCACCATAAAAAAAAAATAGCTTTGAAGGATATATAATAGTATAGAAGAATAGATATATTTTTAAAGAAATCCCTTGTAAAAATCAAATAAATAATAGTTTTGTTGTTTGATCTTATCTAAATATTTAGATTCAGTAACATTTTTTAATTTATGTTTAGAACAAACTTTATGACTAACGACTAAATTTATTTTATTTTAGTAAAAAAAGGACTAAATAGTAATAATAATATTAATCAGATATTGTTTCCTAAAAAAATAAACATTTTTTAATTTAATTCAATTAAAAAATTATAATATTTATATTTACATATCTTTAAAAGAAAACACTTAAAAAGATTATTTACTAAAAAGAAAAAGAAAACACCTAAAAAGATTATTTACTAAAAAAAATAATTCAAAAGAATAAATAAATAATAGCTTTCTTGTTTGATCTTATCTAAATCTTACATTCAACAATATTTTAAAGTTGAAATTTGGAAAAAACTTTATTGCTAAGGGCTAAAAACATTTTGACCAAATACTATTGACTAAATTTATAAAAATATTTATTACCAATTTTTTTTATAAAAACAGAATTTATAAAAGCGAATTTTAGCAAAATAGGTAGTTATTTTAAAGTTTTTTTTCAATATATCATACTAGCGAAAGACGCGCACTCGCGTGCCCGTCTTTTCGCTCTTTTTATTATGCTAACGTTTGAAAATTATGAACGCTATTATTTTTATGAAATTTTGATTTTGATTAAAACTAAAAAAAAAATATAAATGTTTGTTGATTTCAAGTTATAAAAAATCAACCTAACCATGATTATCTATTTCAACGACACCGACAAAAATATAATATAACAAAAAATATATAATCTAAATTCTTTTTTTAATGAAACCAACAACAATTTTATTATAGAAAAAGTTGTTTAAGGGTATAATTGGAAATGATGAAAAAGTATGTATAAATATATTCATCTAGTTTGTTAGACTTTTTAAATGATAAAGAAAAAAACAAAAAATATATATTCATATCCTGTTTGTTACATTTGTTTTAATATTTAAATTTATTCTAATCTATTTGTTACATGTGTTATTTGTATTGAAAATTGAGGCTATTTTTGAAAGAAAAAAAATTCAGCCCAAAAGTGTTGAAAGAGATAGTTTTCTTTATATATAGTATAGATAAAAAGAAGTTTGATCTTAATGGTAAATTTATGGATTAAAATCAGAGACAAAATTGTGAATGGAATACTTTAAGAGACTAAAAGTCGAATAAATTTTTTAATCAACTAAAACGAAAAGTTAGAATATCTACGGTGATAAAAACATAATTATAGAGAAAAATATTCAACAAAAATTATTGGTTGAATTTGGAGTTCTTTCTTCTTCCTTTTTATTTTTTATGAAATTTGGAGTTTCTTTTATATATTTGACATAAAGTTTTGCGGTTAAAAGTCCTAGCTTAAGACACTAGATCCTTAGGTTGAATCAATTACACCAAAACCAAATTAGAGAGTTCTAAAAAAATGTAGTATTCAACCATGCCCCCAGTTGAGTATGTTATATTCATTTTGTAATCAATCAAATTGTTTTTCTTTCTGATGAATATTCTTAAATTAAACATGCATGAATATAGGGCACAAAATTGTATTCATATGGAAAAGTTCTACTGAACCTTTAAACTAAACATGCATAAATATTTTGTTGTCAGCTTAACTTTAAAATTTATTTTGAAGCTAGAATTACTTTGGCTTTATGGAACTCAAACTTGTATGGAAATCAATTTATGATGGTAATTGAACCTTGTCTTGCGCCAGAATCTAGTGAGAAAATAGTAGATCATGCACAATAAAAGTGATGTTAGTTCAACATGTTATTTCTATCACCAGACTCTTAAACCGTTTTCAAATTATTTTTATCTTCAAGGAAAAAATATGGTCAAGTTATTTTTATTTAGGTTGTGATATAAATATATATAAGGAATCATTTTATTTTGAAACGATCAATATTCGTAATAGTACTTAGCATTATTTTGGAAGTGGAGACCAAACTTTTGATCTCCTTATTACTCCACTTTTTAACTCATGCACATCAGCCACCAATCAATTTTTTTTTTTTAGAAGTCAAATAAATATAATAAAAAGAAACTACTCCAACACAAGATGTGCACAAAATAACTAAAAAACAAGAGTCATCATACAACGATTAAAAATCACTACGAAAAGAAAACAAAAGATTAGAAACATCAATTAGCATTTATCTTAAGACAATCTAGTAGATTAAGCCACCAGAGGCTTATAGCAAATTGAAAGCTCTTCAATTTGTATTTAAAGACTCGCTTGTTATGTTCTTTCCACTAAACTAAAGTGTATGAAAATCAAATAACTATAATTTTGCAAAATCCTTACTACAGGAGAAAAGGCCTCCAAATTGAGATGTGTGAATGGTAAAAATATTAGGAAGAGAACTAGAAGTAGTCAACCAATACAACAAACCATGGTACACACCTCCATATAATGAACACTTTGTTAAATTGTAATTCAAAACTCTTAAATTTGTTTAGTTTGTTTTAGGGTTAGTATTTTACTTGTGATGCAAGCTATTGCTGGAAAATATGTATATATACCTTAATTCCTCGTTCAATAAAGCTAATGCATTTGCTTTTATATTTTCTCTTAATCTCTTTTCTCTCTTTCTTATTTCCATAACTGTTTCTTATTCCTCAAGTCACACAATTCACAAATCCTAAATCAATTTATTCAACAACACACTCAACAAAGAATATGAGGTTCGATTAGTTAACTTTTAATCAAATAACTTTTCAGGTCAATGTCCGATCCAGTTTTTAAAAGAATCCGAATTCTTTCAAAACTTTAAAGCCAACTTTAAATTAAGTTAACTTAAAAAAATGATACTAGAACATCAAGTTGACCTACACCTACCACTTTACCAAGCCACTTGGAGTAAGTATCCTTGCATGAAAATGTTTGTCGTCTAGTGTAGGGTATGATTGAGATTTCAATTTTCATCACACAAGTATGAATGAAACGGCGTTGTCGAATGAAGTGTGGGATCAATGCCACGTGGCATCATGGGCTCAAATATATAGATACAGAATGTGGGCCCCAGTTCATGAACCTTCCACCTAGTAGTTGCGTGATAGGGTAGTATGGACAGGTGTAAGGATTCTTTGGGTGGATTTAACACGTAAGCTAATAATAGGGTCCTACCATATATGCGTTTCTGGATAATATTACTTGTTTACTACTTTTTTAGTATTATAATAGTAAATTGTTGTTTACTTTATTATCCTAAATGGATAAACTTGAGCAGCCAGCCACCAAGAACAAGATGTGCAATCTAGTTGTTTTTCTGCTTTTGAAAAACGTTGCTATTTGATTAAAATTTACATAAAGTTGGTCGTCTTTGTGTGAATGTTGTGAAATGAGAGCACCACCGGAATTCTTTAAACGAACTATATTATTAACTTAATTTTATCATATATTATATGGATTTGAATATATTATACTGTTATACACTATTAACTTGGATGTTGTGCGTTTATTTATAAATTTATCATTTACATTTTCAGCGGTGTTCAATGATTTATCCTGAATGAATATCATTTTATTTTTGTAAAAAAATAAATAAATATTCTATTGCAGACTGCGATAATTATAGCGATTGACGGTGGTTTTATATACTACTCTATAACACTTACTAAGGATCAAAAACACTGATTAAATGTCAAGCTTATGTAAAAAAAAAAATTGTCAATCTTTGTGACGGTAAAATTGAAGGCGTCATCACAAGAACATGGACTTGCTTAGTACTTCGTGGCAAGTACATACTCACAAAAGTAACAGGACTTAAATTAGGTTTTTCACAAAACAATTCTTGACTAATTTTTATTACGTTTAGCCAAACTACAAATTATCAGAACCCCTTATCCAAGAAACCGAAGGTTAAAAATAAAAAATAAAACTCAAATTAGGTTTCACTAGTTCCTCTTATATTTTTTAGGAGCATCTTGTCTTAGGCTCGTTCAAATATAATGTTGAAGGAACAAATTTTTATCAACAATCTTGGTCCCAATTCCCAAAGTGAAATATGAGTGACACATGATCAATGTTGTTTTGTTGTGGCTTGGAGTATGTATCAAACATTTCAATGGATAATAGTCTCAGGTCTACCTATGTCATATTTGAATTTGAATCTGATTGTAAACGAGTAGGCGAAGATGTTCATCACGTCAAATTTAATATATTTGAATCTGACTATCATAAAGAATTCAATTCATTTTAGCTTAACATAATAACTAGGTTGTTTTTATAAGATGACAAGTTAATAATACGTAGTACCCATGTTTAGAAAACTCTCATATGATCCTCGTAGCGGCTTTTAATGTCCTCATGATTGTATTCTGAATTGGATTGATAAAATATGAGTTGACTTGATTTAAGTAAAAAAAAAATCATAAATAAAAGGGAAATGTTAACTTATGTCCTTAGGGCATAAGTTAAAATAATAATATCAGGCCATTTATGATTGTGTAGGTTATTATGCATGTGTTACACATGCATAATCTATGTGATAAAACCTACCCATACTTTATATCTATGTCTTAGATGTAGAGATGTCAAAAATAGGCCGGTCCATTAGCCCACATTTTAGGTTGGGTCAGGCCTAAAAAACTAGCCTAAAAATACATTCAGGCTTTTTTTGTCCAAGTCCATTTGGTCGATACAAAAATAGGGTTGGGTCTGGCTGGCCCATCGGGCTTCGAACCGGCCCATTATTACTACTTAATTTGATTTTTGTTAGAAAAAATAGTATATTTTTGAAAAAGTTATCAACTATTTTAAAATTTATTAATAAAAAAATATTTAAATAAATAAACTTAATAAAAATGAATGAATTTAGCTTAAAGTTTTAAAATTTTAAAGTTTATAAATTATTAATTTGATTTAATTGAATGAATAATCTAGAGTTTCATTAATATTCAGTGTTAATATCAAAATTATTTGCACTTTTATGTTCATCCAATCTTATTTTTGCAAAAAAATAGTGGTGAGTGACTAATATATAAAAAGTACATAAGAAAGAGTGACTAAATTTTTAAAGTAAAAAATAAACGGGCCGAGCTGCTCATGGCCCACACAGGCCGGACTGGCTCTAGAATTTGCGACCCAATTATAATTGAGTTGGGCTGGACCGGACCATTTATGTAGTCGGGCCTCTCGGACCCAGCCTGGACAGCCCATTTGACACCTCTACTTAGATGTAACTTTTTTCTTCCAATTTTATTTCTATTTAAAATATTTGTTTATAATTTGACCCTAATAATATATGTATGTAAAGAATGTCAAATTTTGTTATATATTTCTTCTTTTATATTACCCTTATTTAGACTATTTTATTTACGGTTTGATCCTCCTTTATATATCTAATCAAGTAACTCCTTTTTAAAATATTAATTATAAATATAATTTAAATCATAAAGTTAATAAATTTTAATGTATCATTCTTTCTTCAAATTTTGTAACTTGAATTATTATTTTTATGAAAAATAGTGGACAATTAGACACATCAGCATTCAAACACAGTCTAATGAAGTGTGCTTATTTGCACACTAGTTTTATATTGGAAAAAATACTTCTCGCGGCCCTTTAAGTTGTATTTGATAGTTTTTTAGTTTTTTTTTTCTCATATAGGTCCTTTAGATCTCATGTTGTGTATATTGTTACCTCTTTTATACATTATGTTACAAAAATACATAAGTATCTGTTATACTCCTTAAATGGCAGGTGCAAAGTTGACTATTAATCCTACTCGTATATCATTCTCATCTCCTACTCGTATCTCTTGCCCCATTTTAGACTTTTGTTAAACTATTTGGGCAAATAATGCGTGAAATGGAAGAGGAATTGGGGGAATAGATCGCATAGTTCTATTAGAAGTTCTATATGTATTATGCACCAAATACACTAAAATCTCATAGAACAATTTCTCATTTCATCTTCTATGTTATATTTTTTTTTCAAAAAACATTTTATCTTCTCTCTCGTGCAATAAAGTACATGTAGGAGACGGGAAAGGGATACCCGCAGATTGAGTAGTCAATTACTTCATGCCACATTGTGTTCGAGGTTCAAATCTGTTTGTTTATCTACCAAAAGAAATCAATTAAGTCAAAAGAATTAAAAATTAATTTGATACAATAAACAACTTATAGAATTGCAAGATGTAATTTATTCCTATATACTATTACTTCATTTTATTATCAAAGTGGCTAGCCACTAACAAGCACCTTTCCAAACAAAAGCTGCAATTTACCTTGATTATTTATAATTAAAGTAAGAATATTAATCAAAATCAAAGAGATAATCTCAAGAAATAAAAATTATAGTTTTAAATCCTCAAGTCAAGGATGAGTGGATGACGAAGCATTTCCAACGGATGAGGGAGATCAATACTTTACAAGTCACAATGGTGATTCAGACAGTAGTTATAATATTCTAATCTATTCATCTTTAAGAATATGTTATTTTTCTTAATCTTTTTTATGCTAAACAGCCACAGCAAAATGAGTTAGTGGAGAGGATCCGAATTTTAATAGTAAAAAAGTTGCTATTAGACTAATGTCCTATACGTTCACCCATCTTGAAGTAATTCAATATAAATATTGATCAGTTTATCCATCATACATGGTTATCAGGTTCTTTTTCTGTAAGTGTTTGAATAGCAAATAGAGACTAAGTTTGATTAAGATTATTTGAGAATATAATTATATTTTTAAGTAAGAAATCATTTTTAATGTTTTAATTATGTTTTTGTAAGTTTTTATAAAAAAACATTGTTAAAAAATATTATTCTGAAACAGCAACAACCAAGTTTTATCTCACTAAGTGATGTCGACTACATAGATCAAATTACGCCTAGTGTTTTATCATAAACCAATGGATCAAACTCATCGACCTCTAAATCTTTTCTATAATTTATCTTATAGTTCTCCTAGGTATTCCTTTACCTCTTTTGATCTGATTCTCCTCCATCTGATCTACTTTTCTTCCGACAATATCTACGTGTCTTCTCTCTACATGCCCAAACCATCTAAGCTTATTTTCTATCAACTTTTTTACTATTGGTGCTACTCTCACTCCCTCTTTAATGGTGTCATTCATAATCATATTTCATCTAGTCTTACCACTCATCTACCGCAACATCCTCATATCCGCTACACTTACTTGATTCTCGTGTGGCTCTTAACCATCCAACACTTCGTACCATACAACATCGCATGTCTGACCGTTGTCTGATAGGACTTCCCTTTCAACTTAAGTGGTACTTTCTTATCACACAAAACATCTGAGGCTCTTCTCCATTTCAACCACCCAACTTAAATACGCTGATTTACATCTGCTTCTATTTCTCCGTCATTTTGTAATATGGACCCAAGACATTTAAACCGTGTAACTTGGGGTATTATATGATCTCAAACTTTCACCTCCAAGGTAGAACTACTTCGCCTTTTGTTGAAGTTACATTCCATATACTCCTTTTCACTTCTACTTAGGCGGAAACCATACACTTTTAAGGCATGTCTCTAGCCTCCCGTTCAATTCCTCCTTCGACTCACCACACTACATCATCTGCAAAAAACATACATCTCGGTGCTAACTCTTTAGACGTGTTCCGTGAGTACATCCAAAACTAAAGTGAAAAGATAAGGACTTAGGGTTGAACTTTGGTGCAATCCTATTGTTATGGAAAAATCTTTGGTAGCCCTGTTGTAGCAACAAAAGTAAGTATTTATGTTATCGTCTCCACAGGGACTGGTGCGATATTCTAGGCCGTTCAACAATCAATATCGTTCTGAGCTAGGGTTGTCGGATATTTTGTTGTTTCATACACCATCAAACTAAGAATTTATAAATGGGATGAGAGTTAACAGGGAAATAAGTATGCTGGGATTAAACTTCATCAACCTACTAGTACGTATTCTCGGATTTGGGTTGCGGATTCTAACTATCAATTGCTATTATCACATATTGCTCAACAACATCATTCGTGTCCAAATGATATCGTGATCTCTATTGGATCGTTTAATTGTCGATGTCTCGCACTATTAAACGGTCCAATAGTCGATTGTATCGTTCTATCGTCGATGTCTCGCACTATACAATGATACAAAAGCTTTAAGTTCCAATATTCAAAGTGATTACCAACCTAAGCTCCATGTCTAGAACAAAAGTATTGATAGAAGATTATTCTAACCTAGATTCAAAAGGTATTTTTCAATCACGGTTCAAATCCATAAGATCAAAACATGGGAAGTAAGAATAATATCAATATCATAAGATAAATTAGAATCTCACAAAATCCCAATCAAAAGGAATACATACTAATAGAGTTAACTACATTTAATCCCAACAAAAAGAGTTTAGTTACTCATTGTCATGGTA
>Ga0315913_1001743_pt1 | contig 24588 bp, 14 predicted proteins | sample MpolsnodulesMG_FD_207736 | JGI IMG/M metagenome (GOLD analysis project Ga0315913, IMG submission 207736) | Medicago polymorpha root nodule microbial communities from Los Angeles, California, United States - small nodules | ecosystem: Host-associated > Plants > Roots > Nodule | place: USA...
TGCATTACTATCTTAAAAGCCAACTTCAAATACAGATTTAGTATCATTAATTATAGTCACGATGTGATTTTTATATGGACATCAAAAAATTAAATGTCAACTGTGACAACTTTTATTTGAATGCATATTTGAATTGACAGTTATGAAGCACGGACACTGAACAAAATACTGATAAAATTTTAAGAAAATAACATAATTTAATGGAATCAGAAGTGCCGGTATCAGACACAGAAGGACGAAGAGATTGACTGTGTATTTGACAAAATCAGAGTGATCTACTACTATTTCAAGAAACTCTACACATTATAACAAAATTATAGTGTCACTATGATTCCGACAAATTCACGATGAATCTAGAGATGCACTAAAACCTACATTGAAAATAGAAATGATGGAGAAGTACCTTGAGAAAAATGGCAGGCTTTTGAGGGCGACTTGCAGCCCAAAGAATGAGGGAGAAAACAGTGAAGAGAACAAAGAAACAAACAACAAAAGCAGGAAAATAGCATCTCCTAGGAAATCCACGATCTGCATCATCATCATCAAGAAGCCCTTCTTCTTCAATGGCATTAAACTGATCCTTCCAAGGACGCCAATTACCTTTCCTGTTATGGGAAGCTTGACTGCTCTTACGTGAGGCAGAGTATCTGGTGGAAGAAGATTCACGTGAATGTGGGCCCAACGAGGAGTTGGAATGAGAATGAGGAGGAGATCCCAACGGGCTTTGAAGCGGGCTCGAGTTGAATGAGTTTGTTGTTTTCTCACCGTCGTTGGAAGAGTCGCGTGATGGGCTTTGAACGTAGTAGACTGCGCGAAGCCCATCACGTGATCTTGTCGGTGAGGATTGTGTTAGGCTGCTTACCTCGGAGTCTGTCTTGGCTAACATTGTAATGTTGTTGTTGGTGTTTTCTGGTTTCATCGTTGATGTGAAGTTTGAGGTTTTTTGAGTTTGGAAAAAGAGAGAAAGAGAAGAGTTATTGTTGTTAGTGTACTAATTGGTGTATCATGTTTGATGAGTGAGTGGATGCAGAAGAATCTGCATTGCGTAAGTGTTGGGGCATGCAAGGACAGCTAGTGGTGAATATTTTAATTTTCCAATTTTTTAGCTTTGTTTATTGTTTACTAAGCTTTAGATCGTGGTGTGTAATTAATACTACCAAAGGAACTTGGACTTTGTCAGATGCACCAATTTTACGTACTAAGTAACAATTTCATATAAATTAAAAAAATAATTAATTTCGTATTGAAATGAAAAATTATGAGTTATTTTATAAAATTATCCTTCATTAACGATATAAAAATATAAATAACGTTGATGTTTCGTTAGTATCGTAAAATGACTTATAATTTAGTATAAATTTTTTCCTAGACTTTTTTACAGTTTTGGACAGAGAAATATTTTTGTATGTTCATTGATTTGGTATTAATTTTGTTTGATATTTGTTAGTATAATAAGTTTACACTTAGTTTAATGAGTATATACATAGAAAGAAATTTATTAGTAGTACTTGTCGGCAGCAAACAAATTTAGCATTTCTAATCAATAAATTGACTCGCATTCATAGATGGCAACCCGTGAAAATAATTCTCCTTGAATCAAGAATTTTACATCGGTCTAAGTGCAATTCTTTTGTCATCAAGTTTGAGCAGTGAATTCCACAAAAAAGTTTGAGCAGCGAACAACTCGAATCTGTTTAAGTTTTTTCACTCAAACAAACTTAATGCATTTTATTTATAATGATGAAAGAAATGCAATATAAGATGTAATGAAAAATATTGTGATAATAGCAAGAGATAGATGCTCTAGGAAGAGAGTGAACATTTACCAGTCGTGCACAAATCTAATATAGATCTACATGCTTTTACTAAAAATCCAAATTCTGTATAATTTAACTTAGCATTATCACATTATGCACATCAATAACTACTTGCTTGCAATTCATCTAAAAAATAAGATGTGAGATTGAGGCTGAAGGAAGTTGTCCACTAATTTCTTGGATGAGACTCCAAGCCTCTCCTTCAAATGGTTTGAAGTTCCATTTTTTCCAATCCTTGCACTGGCTGTCAGCACTTCTCCAGCAAAATTTCGTGGCAGAAACCAATACTAACACATTCCACTTCTAGATGGTATTTCACATATTCATCTGTTGGTGCAGTCCACTGTGCCATAAGTGCTGCTGGTAATGCTGCAAAACTCAATGACAGTCTTGACCATGAGCAGTTCTCCACTCAGCCGAAAGTTTGTGATTGCGAGCCAACGCACGATTAGTCGTGTCCCTTGTTTCTTCCCCTAGAGGTAGATTCCTTTTCTTCCCAATGCTCCACACTATAACAGAAAAGTAATGCAACTGGTCCTTTGTTAAAACACCCGAGATACGACTAAAAATGTCTTCAAAACCATTAGCTTCTAGCAAAAATGGGCACCAGAATATGCCATAAATTTGCTTTCCTCCAACAATCGATGCTTTCAACACAAACAAGAAATTGGCACATACACAAGTGGACGAACAATATATACCTTTGATTCTCAACCTATCGATTATCATCATTTTGAAATGCAATTCTCAAATGCACTCGAACTTCTTGAAAGGTTGTTTCGCGTATTTGTATTTGATAGAAATAATCTTTGATTAGGCTATAAATTTTAGAAGTAACATTTTTTTACAGCTGTATTTGATACAACATTTTACATTACATTTTTAAAAATGTTAGGGCTGAAGTTCAAAAAATTAGACACGGTTGAAATAGAGAGCATAAACTGCCAACTGCTTGACCTGAAGATGTTGCTCAAAATTCAAGGCACCATCAAACTTATAACTCATTAGCTAAACCATCGAAACCATATTTGCGTCACAGAAAACACGGTGAATCAAACGTTCCAAAGATGATCTATCCATGAGCATTTTGCATAGTACTTAGTGTTCGAAATGTTTTTTTGTCACGCATGAATTTTTAAGTACACAATAATATGCATGATTCATAAGTTGCCAGAAGTACTTAGAGAGAGAGTACAAAAATGCTTCCATCAATAACTTGAAGAAAACTGTAACATTGACATTGTTTCATGTGATGATTATTATATAATCAAATATGTATTACATAGCAATGTGATCAACAGCAAAGATGGATTATTTGCACCATAGGCCTTAAAAGAATATTGGTTCCTCCAACTTAAATATACAGTCAAAACATACTGAATACATCTATATTGTATGAAAACAAATTTCTATCCGATTCCCTTTTTGCCCTGTCTGCTGGGTTCTCAAGGCATACCATTTTATTTGTCTTGTTCTTACTGCAGCTCACCAACTGGCGCCTCATTGAGCCACAAGAAATGAATGAAGTCATATAATTTTGCACTCACACTAACCTGTATATACAGAAAATTTCAAAATCATTCAACATGAAAACAAATGTATAATTTGAAGCAAGTTATAACTTCCTAACCTTGTATGGAGTTGGGTTAAGTTTCCTCATATGGTCAGGCCGCATTTGCTCAAGTTGATTGATGCATCTCTCTCTAATTTCCTTCAGAGGCGGTAAAGGTTCTAGCTTTTTATCTTAAAAAAAAACAAAAGTTAGTTACTTACGAAATATACAAACTGACAGACATAATCTGCATCCCCTGAATATATGAATTGCCAATAAATGTTGGTAAGCCGCTTTATATACTGTAGCAATTCAAAGTGCAACTTTGATCACTCAATGAATAATAGCATTTAACCATTTCATGTAGGAATTCATGAAGTGAAACATTTAGAAACCATAGTCTTTACAGATGAGACCATTTTTTTTCCCTTCTTTATGGGGGTGAGAGGATTCAAAAGCTACATCAAAATTATAATAGTTGTTTAACGATGAATCATGGGATGCCCTTATAAATGATGCAGCACTTTCCTCTACCCTAAGCAAAGCTAGGTTGTTACAATCAATAAGCTACCATTAGTCTCCATGATTGCCACTACTTGTATAGTTAGTTCTCACCTAAATTCCCAGGCCAGTAACACCTTAGAAGCTCCTCAACACGCTGTGGCACCACATACGCTCTCTTGGATTCTTGAAAGGGATGGCGGCATAGGATTCTTTCTCCTACCTGAATATGAATAAAATAGGATCAGGTAAATTTTATGCCTACATTCATAAACTACTGCTGAACTCTTTTGATAGCAAGATTGTGCTAGCCAATAGGCTGGAAACTTCAAATAGTGTATGCAAGATGAGAAAATGATGCAAGGCAATATTGGATTTATATTATCAAACAGAATATGGAATAGCAATTGAATATGGTCTAATTTTTCAAAACGGTAATATTGGAGTTCTGTCAATAGCTGCATGTACATTGCTGGGCCACGTTAGTTTTTCTTCATTAAGCCCGCCTGAAAGAAACCCATATAAATGTTGAAGGTACCTCGTCAAATCATCATTATGCCTAACGATAATTGCTTCAGTCCAGTGATGAGTCCAAGCAAAAAAATGAATGCATGCTTTAACCAAAGCGTTACTGTTTTTCCTAAATTTTCCCTCACCAGGCATGCTGGTGAAAACATGCACCGACACTTGCCAACCCCATTGGCAGGAGGGGGTACAAAGAGAAAACATTGGAAAAAAGAAAAAGATAGTGCAAAACAATACCTTTGGAGGGGGTTCATCTTCTCCAGTCATTATGTCTACCAGGGGATAACCTTCTTTCCCATACAACCTATAGGATCGCTTCTTACATGGAATAGAGACCTAAATACAGGAAAAGATAATCATTAAATTCCAAAGTCCTAACAGATTATTAAATTAAACTATCAAGTTCAATTTAGAACATTCAAACCTTTGACACATCTTCAGAAAGTTTGATACGAGGCTGATTATTGATGTCAACCAGCTTGAAAACAACACCTAAGGCAGCTTGAGCATAACAAGTGACCAGGTATGTACCAATTCCGAAGGCATCAACCTCATGACCCTGCAGAGAAAATTCAATCCAATCAAAAGGAAATGGCAAGAAATTATAATTTATACCTCCACACACACACAAACACATACCAAGAGAAAAATACGACATTGTAGCGTTCAATTCATTATAATAATGATGTGGTGAGATATTTTTCAGCAAAAATCATTAAAATGGGATTATTTAAAATAACCTGATTTAATATATATTCTATTAGTAACTTAGAACATTATTATTGGAAACTAAGGCTGTGTCTGTGTGTCTGTGACTACACCCAGTAAAATTATGAATATTTCCATGTTTAGCACCAAAACTCATTCGATGTAACCAAGACTCCTCAAGTGTAATGATTGTTGTCATAACACTTGCTCGCTATCATTGAGAATAATAACGATACATGTATATGTCACAACTGCAGTTATACACATTAAAGATATGACAGATTTCAGCTGTACGCAAACATGTGCTCTAAAATAAGCATTTAGTTAGTTTTGTATTCCTTTTATACACTAGTATCTTGACGTGCATATTAAGTTTGCCAATTTAATAAAATTTAAAATCTCTAATAACTACCCGCTTCTATATAAACTTAGTTTATTTAGATGAAGAAAATATTTTGATAATAATCCTAGCAGTTCTATTAATTTACATTTTAAGATCAAAATTTACAGAGCAGGAGGGATCATCTAAATACCAAATCAAGGTTTTGAGAAAATATATACATTTATGGAGTTTATAAATGCAAATGAATATACAAGAAATCAACAATTAAAATTTGTACAAAGTATAAAAACCAACAAAAGCACGTGCAATAACTTCTCTATAGGAATTTTTATGATGTGCTGAAATCACACGTGCGCGCACACACATAAGTATCATAAAAGAGATTGCTCAGTTGTTATGCCGAAATAATGCAAATCACTAGACAAATGTACAAGTTTCAGTTCGCAATGAATTACCTGTTTGTTTAAAGCATCTAATGTTTCCTCATTGAGATCATTACTAGCAGTGATTATCAACTTCCCAAATCCAGGCACCCCGAATTCATTCTCAATGGAGCAAAAGAACTTCCTAGCTTCACAAGACAAATATGCAAGGTCACCAGAATCCAATCTAATGCCACCTGCTTTGTATCTGCACAGGACATCATATCTAAGGTCAGCTAAGAATAAATGACATGATTCTTTGAAAAGGGTGAATGGATGATGCTTCCTTTGCAGGATTTCTAATTTATCAGCTATAACACGCTAGTAAATTAACAACAGGCTCCAGCAATCATTAAGTTGAAAATAACAATCATAGCAAACAGATAATCTAACATGGATAAATACTTCTCAATATAGAAAACATGTGCAACAAATGCTGGCAGACTACACAAAGAAAACTAACAAAATGCAAAAGTAGAGTAAAAATGGTGCAACTTGAAGCTGTAAAGCTCTTGCTATGACAAGGTCCACAGAAGAGGCAGCCTGTTAAGATAGGCAACCTTATTTTTCTTTGGAGTCTAAGTTGATAGTTGAGGAAGCAATTCATAACATCAATTATATCCTTACATATACCAAACAACTAGCACCTAATGAGTTCAGACTTCAGATAACAATATCAAGTAGATCCTAATAAATATCATAATTGGGATTGCTATTGCATCCAAATTCCAGACCATTAGCAGTGTCCAACTTCCAATCACCATTAATTCCTTGTACCATATCTATGTCAATATTACAACAGCTTGTCACTTTTCACCCATTTGGAAAAAGTGAAGGAAAAAAAAACCAACACTTTGTATACAAGTTATCTAAAAATCAACTGGAAAACAAATACAACAAAAATCCATGGTCATGTAAAGCATCTAATCAACTGATAATAATAACATAAAAACTTTCTGACATACCCTAAATCCCCAAGAGCTAATGCAACTGCACAGAAGTTGGGGATTCCACTTCTCATTACCTGTCAACAAATGCAAAATGTAATCATCTAATGAAATAGCAAAACCAAAATAGGGGAAGGAGTGAATCAATGAACCCAAAAAAAGGGTAGAAACTTCGGCACTCGTTATCAAACAAATTATCCACAAACTGGACAGATGGCATAATAAATGGAAATAGCAGTTTTCGCAATTAGATAATTAATATTTTCAACATCAGGACGTAAGATATAACAATTGGCAGGCAGGCAGAATTCAAAGAGTACATATCGATACCTAAACACACATATTTAATTGCACAACCATTCACTCATCTTCCCAGTTACATTGTTCCCCTATCTTTTGTATACGCCACAATAATGTGTCCCATCCATTCTTAGTTTCTAATACTTTTCAATTATATTGTTAGTGATTGAAATTGAGATCACACTTGGGGAAAGGGGGACAGAAGTATAACTAACATCTTTCTAAGAAAACGAGAACATGCTCACAAAAGTCATATAGGAGACATAATTAAGATTTACCCGCAAGCATTTTTCATTTCTAGTTAAAATGATTCTAAGATTACGCATGAATGATGGCTATTTAAGAAATGGAAAGCTGGTAAAATAATACTTACATCATATGTGTCTACAAGGGCAAGAAAGTTGTTGGGAAATGCGAATGCATAAGATATGAATGCTGCCAACTCACTTTGATTGGTCTCACCAAAAACACCATTTAACAACTGCAAGGTAGGGAGACGGATTAGAATTTTCACTGACAAATCCATCACCGATGTGTCCACAAAAGGTCATGCGGCCATCTCCAATGACATTCAATAATAATTGTGTGATCTTAGTGTGTGACTCCCCTAAAGTCTAAACACTAAAATGCTTGTTAGATACCCAAAATAGTGATTTCGGATTTTATAGAGTAAAAAATAAGGGCAGCCCTGTGCCTAAAAGTCATTTACAAAATGAACCTAAAGAGCATTTTATACCCACAAATATATTGAAATTCTAGATAAACCTTAATTAGAACATATTCTTAAAAAACTTTACATTTTCTTAAATTAAATATCATTTCCTATGTAAAAAAAAAAAGACATTAAAAGATAACACTGTCCTCATATCCGTAAAGTAAAGCAAGATTTAAGTAACTTGTTAAGATTCTTAAAAGTAAGAAAAGATAACACTATCTCAAATAACAAAATAAAATAATTATCCTAAATTAATATACTAATCTACATCAATAGGCTCTTGCATAAGGATGGCACCTGACACAAACACAGCAAAAAGAAAAAAAAACATGAAGCAGTTAAGAGCCATAGAAAATAGTGACAATAAGGCTGTGTTTGAATATCTAATGCTTGGTGGAATTTAATGGAAAAAAAATTCCCATTTGATTGTTTAGATATGTAGGTGATGGAATAGATAAAATTTGTTCTATCCGATTCTGCACTTTTTGTTTGAAAACTCGGCATCCGGCCCAAGGACTGGCTAATTTTGGGGTCCAATCCCACCGTCCACTTGTGGGACTGGGGGCCCCGTTTCATGCTAGAGCAAAGCCCTATATGGACTAGCCCACCGAAATTGGCACTGGGGGGAATCAAACCTGAGACCTTGAGAGGAGCACACTCCAAGGTCCCAAGCCAATACCACCAGGCCAACCCTAGTGGGGTACTGATTCTGCCAAATTTGAAAGGCAAGAAGCCCAAATTGGAAGGAAAGAAAGGGAAGAGTATTAGATGGAACATGTTCCATTATATTCCACTTCATTTTATCATATTTCAAACAACTCAAACAAGGTAAGCTTTATAAATTCATTCCATATCGCTCCATCATATCAATTTCCATCAACTCGGACATAGCTTAAAAATGTAAAGGCTTATATATTCTAGCACCTGAATTTTGCTTAGCCATGTTTGAACCAGACTAACAAAATCTTCGCATGTACTTGAACCATCTTTTCTACGAAGTGACCTGTCAGTAATCTCATCAAGGCTCTGCAAATCATAAGATAGACAAAGTAAAGGATGCATATAAGTAACAGAAGAAACATAACAGAAAGTACCTCAAGTCATAAAAAGTACAATAATATTAAAAACAAAAATTTCTTCATAAACATTGACCAAACATGTAATGAATTTCAGTGAATTGGTTACACACCATATATGAGCTAACGAAAGCATGGGAATGTGTACCACGAAGCGGGATCCCAAATAACTTCCCCGCTGCAACATTGCTATTGGCAGACATGAAAAAGGCAAGTTATGAAAGATCGAAGCTACACAAAAGCAATATGAGAATTTAAAATTCATAAATCAAAATTCAATGCAATCAGTCCCTCCCTCCGAAAAATAAGAATAATGTCGTTATAATTAGATAATTAATGTTTACTTCTAATCCTTTCCCACATTCAATTACCTTCTTACTTCAGATTTCTTTCTCAAAATCAATTTTGATTTATTCTTGCAAACTGACAGAACTATTTATGAAACAGAAAATGGGATTTGGTTAGAGATGCCACTTGAACTGATTTAGGGTGCATTTGTTTTATCTTTTTTTAAGATAAAAATCTACTTCAAAAACAAGGAGGATAACATATTTCAAGGTTTTAAAAACAAGTGATTTTTTCGGGTAGTAAACAAACAGAAATAGCTTCAGAGTTTTTAAAAAGCTCAAAAAAAAAAATCTCTAGATTTTTTTAACACAATCTTATTTTTTTTTTAAGTTGAAACAAATGAACAAGTTGAAACAAATACACCCTTAGCTCTACTTTTTGTACTACAAAATTTTCATCGGTGATCACGGATTTACCACAATCATTCGAACCATAGCCAAGAAGTCTAGCGTGTGGGGGTCATTTTTACCAGATTCAGTTACAATGTACATGCTAACAGGAGTTACACTGGAGTCGTGAAAAGTAGAATTACATGCCATTTCATCAATGTAACAATACTTTCAGCGTCAAACTATGTCCTGCATCTAGATCAACAGTAAATAAGTTAGTGTAGTTATTAATACCTTGTTGCGTCAAATCCACCAATATAACAATACTTTGACGCTGAAACTCCACCATCAGGCCCCTACATTCAACATGAGAGTTTCTTTTGATGAATATTAAAGGTCAGTACCTAATTTACCCATAAAAAATATATTTTAAAAGACTGTAACCTGAGCCCTTCGTAGTCCAAACTCAAGTAAAGTTTTGGATTTTCCAGCAACTTTGCGATGCCTTGCAGCATTCGTAGAAACTAATGATGCAAAATTAATTAGATTCACAAAGGGAGTCTCTAGCAATTGAACAGCCTGAACAATATCACAGTCGTATTAATGAATGAACTAGGTAATCTTTGAAACAAATCAACATTAAAAGAGGGTATTAATGGCGGAAAGTACTCACAGCAACCGGACCTTCAACTCTAAGCAAGGGTATCTTAGGAAAAACAACTGTCCCCTCGGGAATAGCATACACCTCAACATCAGAGCAGTCAAGTCCTCTAAGATAGTCAAAGAATGCATCCTAAATTTAATTGATCATTATTGATAAGTAAAAATATTTTGAAAGGAGAATCTTCAAATAATGTCAGCAGCATTATTCTTTCCACATAATCACAGCAAACCAAGTTGTCAACCACACTACCTCATGTCTCCACTTGGTACAAAGCTATTTAAAAGGAAACAGGCAACAAAAATGTATAAAGAAGACAAATTCCCTTTGAACAAAGTTTCTTGACTCTTTATATCCGTCGTTTAATTTTTTTTAGTTTTCAGGGACACCTAGTTGAACATGCTAACACAGTTGATGTTAATGATAAAAACGTAAGCGGAAAAAAAGAAAGAGCAGCACTTTCATGTCCTTAAGAAGTATAATAAATATAAAGCAACTTCTACATCTGAGGTTGTTTACAACTTAACAAGCATATCTTTGTCTCAAGAAAAAACCGGAAACAAACTGCACTTTTAATAAGGATGTGTATCTTGGCAAGGTTTCCCGACAGTAAACATTTGTAATCCATGTAAGTGTTGTCAGTCACAGATTGCGGAAAATAACAGTTTGTTCAAATTCTGCTACGCAATAGTGATATAGCGCTCCTATAGCCATTATTCGACAACATTTTGTACCAAATAACTTATCACGGAGCAATAGCGGTTTGTTTAAATTCCACTACGCTATAGCGTTGTAGCACCGCTATTTAATAAAACTGATCCATGTACTGCTAGTTTCTATCCCCAACTCATTTACAGTCATCTAATTTCCACTTTCTTTATTGTCACACACGACCTATTTGTTTAAGGTTATAAAAAAATGGTTTTTGATGTTTTAGTTATGTTTGTGTCTAAGCTTTTCTCAAAACTCATTGTTAAAAAAATGATTTTTATACTTAAAATGAAATAGTTATGGATGCACGTATCTCACTCAAAAAGTGGGTAAGGGTAAAATATCTACATCCAAAATGAATATCACTTATTTTATAATCCGTAATAGACACCACAATAATTTCCTATTATTGAAAATTTGGTGGTGTTACAACTGAATTCATAATACTAAAAAACTCCAATCCTTCCCCAAATTTCAATCAGCATGACCTTGACCATAACTAAACAATGATGTAATAGCAAGGGCGACAAGGAACACAATATAGTTTACCTCACAAGAAGGAGACAAACTTTGCCTAACAAAATCAATCTCATCCTCAGTGAGTTTGAAATTAGCTATGAACCTTATGCATTCTTCCAATCCAGAAAACACAGTATACTCCCCACCAAATGGATTCTTCCGAAAATACAAATCAAATCTGAAAAGCAAATAACAAATTCACATCAACTCAATCTTCTTACAATCACAAAATATCAACATGTAGAGCCATGATTGAACCACAACGAATCGTATGAACACTAGCCCAAAAATCCTTTTAAAAAAAAAACCATATCTGGTTCCAGGACTGACTAATACGGGGACCAATCCCACCGTCCCATAGCTGGGCCATTTAAGGGTCTGTTTGGCAAGGCACATTTTTGAGCTTATAGCTTATATCCTATGTCTTATAAGCTCCTTTGACTAGAAAAGACCCGTTTGGTAACCGTCACTTTCTCACAAGCTTATAGCTTACTTTTTTACTACATTTTTTATAAGCTAATCAAGTAGCTTATAGCTTAAAGTTTATCATCTTTTATGTCATTTCATATTTTTAAGTTAGTTCAACCGATAATTTTATCAAACACTACATATTCAATCAGCTAGTTTATCATCTATCCTATCAATTATTCGTTATTTTTTTACCAGACAGAGCCTAAAGCCACAACAAGCTTTATATGGACTAGCCTACATAAATTGACACCGAGAGAATTCAAACCTGAGACCTTAAGAGGAGTACACGCAGGTCCCTAGAATCCTAAATGAATCAAAACCAACAAAAATCACTCAATTCAGCAAAAATCAAAAACATAAAAAATCTAACCAACACGCAAGTTCCACTAAAACTAAACATCAAGCAACAAAAAAAACCACAAAAATTGAATTGAATTTGAAAATTGGATAAAAATGAAGAAAGGAATACTAACACAGCACGTTCTTGATGCTTATTAGCTTTCCAATAAGCATAAGCCATGGTGAATTGATAGAGATCATTGAGTAGAGGAGTGACCATAGGATTCGTAGGTCCATGAATGGAACCATTCGAAGTTCGTTCGTTGTTGTTGTTCTTCGCTGCTTCCATCGTTGTTTGTGTGTTTTGGTTTTTTGTGTTGGTGATAGTTTCAAGTTGTTGTTGGCGCTTTTATTTATATGGATTGAGTCACAAGCGTGAGCGTGACGCTTAATAATCAGGAAGGGCTGGAGAAAGATACTTTAGGGTATTTTCCAAGAAATATAACACCCAAGACCATAAGACCAAGACTATGACTTGTTAGTTATTCTTTCAACTATGAATTCATCAAATACTATATTTCTTAAATGATTTTAGTTTGGTTGGTAGGGATATCGAAACATGTCGAAGTAGTCTCAGATTTTTCATTTATTCATATTAAGACAAAATTTAACAATGAGGTATTTATTTTGGTAAAACCGCAATTGACCAATTCATGATTTTGATTATGCAATTTGGTGATGAGGTAATAAATTGTCCATTTTCGATCACTTGTATTTTTTTTTTTTCAATTGATCTTTCTCTTGACTTTGATTATGCTCGGTTACAACTCAATTTAACATCCTATGTTTAAAAGACTATGAACAATTACATCATTAGTTTTCATGTAAGGTCGTCTAATAATTATGCAATTAAAAATAAGGGAATCTAAAGAAATAGAGAATCAAAACTAATCTTTTTAATATAAAGAATCATAGTTCTCTTGTAAAAATAATACTTCCTCCCGTCTTAATTATAAGAAACATTTGACTTTTTTGGTTCATTGCATAAATGATGTATTTAGTCTATATTTTATACCAAATACATTAATTATTCAATGAATTTAAAAAGTCAACTTTTTCTTGTAAATAGAACGGGAAGAGTAATATTAATAATCATAGTCAGATCCAGCTTTGTGGTTGTGGGTTGGTAATGCTTGTTGTTTATGGAGTGTTTTCTAGTACTAGGTAGGCAAAATGGGAGTTGGATTGTTGGATTTGATTGAAGGAAGAGTGTTAAAACGAGGAATATACTATTAGGTTTCGAGATTTTGCATAATCAGATTATTAGTTAATGATTAATGTTTGTCCTCTGTCTGTAATTTGTAGCCGCCGGCAACAAGCGTTGATTTTCTTCAACCTTTTTAAGTAGTGATATTTTTTTTTTGTAATATTAGTGATTTTTTTTTAAATAGATGAAATACAAATAAGAAACTCACACAATTGGAGGGTCGGTGTTCGAATCCCAATGACAACGTCGATTTAATAATTTTAGCATTTTTTTTTAATTGAGTTAGAATTTGTGGATTAAAGTGTTTTTCTTTTTACCTAACAATATATATTTATTTTATTTTATATATTTAATAAAGAAGGAAATTACAAGAACCAAATATTTTAGATGAATGGGAGGGGAATCAAGAACAATACAAGAAAAACAATCGGTGTTCCAATCTAGTTAAGACCTCAATACAATTATTGATTCACGATAACTTTTGTACAACCACTTTTTATCGTGTGAAATATTTATAGAGAAATGATATTTGTATAACCATTTTTGATAGCTTTTGTGGCAACTTTCTCTCTAATATTTGCATTATGTTTTTATTTTCTCTCTCTATTGCTTTAGTTTTTGTGTCAACGACTATTTTTCTTTGTAAAATTATGGTTGTTTCAAAAGTTGTCAATCAAATGATTGTTCAAATAACACAACTCATATATATAAGAGTATTACTTTTCTCACCCTATGGAATTCTCATGCGCCCTATTTTTTTTTCCAAAAATACCCCTGTCCGGATTATGTTTTCCGAATTGGATTGTTAATGTTTTCCGGATTTTAAAATCCGGAATGATCGTTTTCCAGAATTTTTTCATTTTAAGCTTTCAAATTCGTGAAATAATTGCAACTAAAAATAAAAAAACAAAAATAAAAAGACAAAAAGATAAAAACAACTCATTTTATTGATATATGAATAATACATTACAATAATGTTGAAACTTTTTAATCTTATTACATAAGAACCTAAAACTATTTCTAAGGGGAAGGGGGTAAGCTATATTAGTGGCTCCAGCCACTATTGGAGGGGAAAGAGGGGGGATGAGAAGAAGAAACCAATGTTGGTGGGGGCACACGGGCCTCTAAGGAACAAGAGACCATGATGGTCAATATGACACCCGAACAGACCAACCTCACACCCAGACTGACCAACATGACCCCCAGATGAACCACACTTCTTTGTAGTGTGGTTCCATCCCCATTGACCGTTCATACAATCCCTTAAAATTTTCAAAGAGGTCTCTTACTATGAAAGGCCAACGATGAAAACACATGGTTGTAGAAGGAAAAGGAGGAGAGGGTGGGAGAGGTTTGTGTGAGAAATGGTGGGGGAGATGGATGGTATTTATAGGAAGGGAGGGTAAAAACAATCATTAATGGAGTCAAAAAACGTGTAAAACATTTTTTCAACTTAACCACCGCCCAACACAATTGAAAAACGTTTTCTTTGTGGTGCAGACCACCGGTCAAATGAGTCTGATGCATTCTAGAGTATATAATCTGGATTACACATGGTTTCCGGATTATTTAATCTGGAAAAATACGATCCTGGTGAAATGAAGGGAAACTTGGCACTTTTTGCAGGGTGAGGGTTGGTTCGAATTTTATAATCCGGAAAGCTTGAGCATTGGATTCCTTTGTGTGATCCACATTGCACCAACAATTTATGTGGTGCACAACGCCCGGATAACTCTATAAATAGGGGTCCCTGTTTTCATTTCAAGTAAACTACACCAGAAAAAAAAAAATGGAATTCCCTGCCTTTGATCTGAACACCAAGCTAGCGGCAGTCTACTAGAACGGGAAAAAAACCACCCCATCTGTTTAGGATTCACAACGATGTCACCCTTTCTGGGCTGAAGGATGAGCTAGATCCAATCAACCGTTAACTCACCCACAGAGACACGAGGAGGGTGGTCGGTGTTGAATATCGATGTCCATTGTTCGACTCAGCCGAATCTCTTTGGTTGAGTCGGATGAAACTCAAAAACGATGACGACGTGAGAACCATGTTCTTTGTCTTTGGTCAGCACGGTACTAGAGGATCAATCGAGTTGGACGCCTCGTTGATTAGATCTGTTGAACAAATTCAAAAAAGTTTGATCCGGCCCAGGCATTATGAAGAGATCAGGGCTCTGCTGGAGGGACCAGAGGAAGAAGTTAGTTTAGATGATCTGTGATAATGTGCTATGTTTTAATTAATCGCGTGTTTTATGTTGTTTTAATTACGTGTTAGTTATATGTTGTTGAATTAAGTTGTTGCATTATGTTTTGAATAATATATATATTATTTAAACTTTCATTATGTTTTAATTTACGTCAAAGATGTTCATTTAAAGCTAAAATAGTCCGAATTCAAGTCACTTTTTTTAGGGTGCAAGTAGAATCCGGATTACAAAATCCGGGCTGCCTCAGCATAGGATTCTTTTGTGAGGACCACATTTCACAGATAGTTTTTGGGGTCCACAACATCCATAAACCCCTATAAATAAGTGTTTCCGGTTTTTGTCATTGTATTGAAGATCATTCTCACGCTGTCGCAAATAGATAGCTCTCTATTTGATGACATGATGAAGATCTTCAGCATGCTGCCAAAAATAGATAGATAGATAGATACAAAGCTTCTGAACTAGATCTATAGATATGAACATCAAGAGTTTTTTATGAGTTAGATCTTGGTGTTTGCCATATGAATAAGTCATTTCTAACTCAAAGAAATCCTCTTGAAATACCTTGCCTTTCTTCATTATGTTGAAGATCTAACTCCGAATAAGAGGTTCTTATGAACTCGATCCTGTCGGTCTGCCGATCGTAATATGTTAGTTGGCAAGCCAGCAGGATCGAGGTTAAAAGCTCCTCTTCGAACACCTTCCCAAAAGATTCATCATTTTTGTTATTATGGTTTGTTTAACTGTTTATTTGTCTTATGTTGTTTTTATTTATGTTATGTACCTTTGTTCTATTTTTTCCAAGCCATTCAGCACAAAAACGCTCCAGAATATAGGGTTTGATGCAGTTCAGATTTTATAATCTGGACAAGCTTCATGCATTCCGAAATATAAAATCTGGAACCCCTCGGTTTCATTTTGGACGGTGGCGTTTCACCAAAGGTTTGGACAGTTAGTGGGGTGTTTAATGATTTTTGGACGGTTTAGATTGTGAAACACGTTTTATTTGACTGTACCTAAGACCTATGACTGATTTTAGGCTATAAAAAGGCTTCGATCTTCAACAATTTTCTTCATTCTTCACTCCACCTCCTTTCTTACATTTTCTTCAATTATTTTTAGTTTTTTAGGTAGTTTTTAGGTGTGTCTATGGTGTCATGGTGATTGTTGACCGTTCATACGACCCCTGCATTGCGTTGCAGCTTATGTGTCGGTTATATAACGGTTAACAGAGACCCTTGACATCAAAGAAAGACACACAAATTCCATATCGTATTTGTTCGTATTTTAATTGCCGGAAATCACTAACAATCTGGTCCGGAAAATAAAATCCGGACCAATGGTATTTTTGGAATTTTTGCAGGGCGCGTGAGAAGGCAGCATGGTGGGAAAAGTAACACTCTATTTATAATAGGAGAATATGAAGAGAGATTGTGGGAGTGAAACTTTTCTTAATGATGGTGGATAATACGAGCCTATGAAGCACGAACACTCTTTGGATTGGACGTATTCCAGTGTCAGACACCTATCATGTCCAACATCGAGATTTTCTCAAATTATTAGCGGTGTCGGCATGTCAGTGTCCGTGTCCGTATCCATGTTTCATTATGAGCAAATTTGTTTCCACTAGGAGATAATTGATTTGAAGACGTGAAATTCTAATATAATCACAAACACGAATTCAAATCATTTAGGCACACACACAACAATATACATTAACCAATGTTTTCAATAATAATAACAATAAGTTGATTTTTTTCTCTTTTTACTTATTTCTATTGTATGTGTGTCTAAATCAAATATATTTGTGGTTGTGACCACACAAGAATTGTTCTTTGAAGACTTTTAGCGAGACGAACGTCGGGCAGCACATATACCCTCAGATTAAGTGGATAAGGTTGTAGATGTTTTAATGTGCAACAAAATTCTTTAATAAAGTGGTCATGAGAGATTCTAATAAGGCATCATATGAGTTATGAGATTCATCCACATTAAGCTTTAAGAAAGGTTCCAATGGATTTTTCCATATTTCCGAATTAGAAGGGAATAGGCTAATTAGAAGTATCACAAACAATGGTATTTAAATGGCTGAGACAAACAAGGTGACTTTGATATCTTTTTAAAGACACCAAATATTGGCCCTAAAGAATCTTGCCAATGAATGTCAGTAGGAGGCGAGATTCCAATAAAGCCAATAATTGAGACAAAAACTAAAGAATTTGCTCTAGTGGTCCTCAATAATGAAAGCGTCCCAACAGTTATGTAGATCTCCACAATTACAAAGGACATGACCTATGCTTTTAGCATAGGGAACTTCTACGGTACACTCACAAAGTGAGGTGTACCAGTACTCTCGCTTCATAATTTTATAAATTAACGATCATTTTTCATGTAAGAAATAACTATTTTTCAATATTTATATTTTATAGAAAATCATTTCGTAAGAAAAAACATCATTTCATTGTTTATAAGAGTCATAGTAATTTTTTTACATATTATCGTAAAAAATAATCAATGTTCTCAATCATGAGTGATAAAAATTCAATAAAATTAATTTTATTTCGTTAACACTTTTGATGAATAAGATTTAGTTATTATAATTATAAGTGATAAAAAAACAATATTTTTCTTCAAAAAACAACTTATTTAACTATTAATTTAAAGAGTGAGTGTACCGGTACACTCAAATATATTGGGTGTACCTTGTAATATTTTAAAATAACATGAAAAAATACATTTGGCATAATATAATTGGTTGAGATAGAGAAACACGTGGTTAGTAATTCTTAAAAAAAAAAACTAGGTTGTGCATAAATATAAAAAATGTAAGAAGAAAATTGATGAAGTATTATCTCTCTCTTTTATACTTTCTTGTAGAATAATGACCTTAAACATTTGTGTTTATGTTCTTCTTCTATCTTTACTTTCTAGTATTTCTGTTCGATTAACATTGTTTTGATTGTAATTCCCAAATGTCATTGAAAAATCTTATAGTATTCATCCATTTATCTCTTCATTATAGTACATTTTAGGTTGCACATAAATCCCAAACCCTTACATATATGTCTTACAATGCGGGCAAGTAGCATCGACACACATATTTTTATGCCTTCTCTCATCATTTGTTATCTCATGAGATTAAAATGTATCTCATAATTTCTTTTGAAGGAATGTATGTTAGAAGATGTCAACTCATTAAATGAATATGAGTTTAGTCGAGATATTAGTCTTTACATTTGTGAATATTTATATCTATTGAGAAAAGAGTCTATTATGCGAGAGTGAGAAGAGTTATTTTCAACAATTGGATTCAAATGAATGACTAAGATTAAAACGTACTTTTAAGTTCTCGCCAAGATTTTACGCATCAATCATATTTCGCCCTGACAATAAATTATAATATTAATGTTGCAATTTAATGTTAGGGCGAAATATTAATGCATATTGTCTGTTAGTCATAACTCAATCGATAAAAAATGTCGAAATTACTAGTCCGAAGCCGTAATCGGAGTTTGAACCTCGACTTTTCCACTTATATGTGTGGATTCTTTTGTAAATTGACAATTGTTATTTCGCCTATCTACCAAAAATATTTCATTATAGAATATGATTGAACATTTATCTACATAAACATTATTACTAAGGAATTCTCCATTCAGAATGGTCATGTGATCGTTTTTGTAAAGCTCCCTCAATCAAACAAATGAACAAGAACTCCTCATAAGTTCTATTAAATGTAATTGTGGTGGAATTGCAAGAGGATCTTTGGGGCAATCGACTGGTGATGGGATTTTCAGATACATTACTGTGTTTATAAAGATCAATTTTATTAGCTGTTAAGTAACAATGTTATCTCACAAGCTTATAGATTTATTTTTTTGGTACATAGAAGAAATGACAAAGTCATCATAAACTCACACACACAAAATGGAGGTGTTGGGGTTCAAACCCCGATCAAGACGTCCGGCCTAATAATTTCAGTATTTTTACCAGTTGAGTTAGGACTTACGAGACTTATAGATTTTCTTTTATTAGCTTATAGCTATTTTTTATAAGCTACTCTAAGTATTTTATAACTTATCATTTTTTATTAAAATTTTAACCTTGTTATCTTAATTAAAAGAAAAAATATTAATTAAAATATTTTTTAACGTCATTTCATATTTATCAGCTAATTCAACTGCTAATTTTTTGAGTTAAACCACATATTTATCACTAATGATTTTCAAGTATAACTTTTTCAATAGTGCTTTTAATTGTAACTTTCTAGTATAGAAGAGCAGTTAAAATCGGGAACTTGATTTGTCACGCAAGGTCATATCACCATCTTTTTCAAAATTCCATTTTTGAAACAATTTTTCTTCCAGTTCAATAAACATGAGTGATCATAACGAGGAAAATTATTTTCATACTTTCTTTAAGACCTCCTTTATGTGTACACGATTCAATGAATACTATGCCATCAGTGACTCATCCTTGATCCACATAATATCCTAATTTATAACGAAACACAAACAATATGGTTGAAAATGCATTTTTTTAATTTTATATTCGAGATGTTTAGCAAAAAAGAACTCCAACTGAGTGATATCTTAAGGGACTAGAAAAACATGATAAGTTATGTAATCATGTTAGAACATTTATTGGAAGCAGTTGAGCTGTGTCTACATTACTAATTTAAGTGACGATAGCTATTCTGACTCATTATTATCAAACTATTAACTTTTTTACTATAAAATCAAAAATTTAATGTTTAATTAAAAAATAAAATGTCTAGGTGGTTTAGTGATTGTGTTTGGAATAAACTGGATATTAGATTTGGCATAAATTTATCATATCCACATTTTCCCGACATCCTTATTCTCAATCTAAATTTATCATACCAAAAAAGTATTAGATTCATCAAACATTCACATCTTCTTCTTTTCTTTTTTTTTAATTTTTAAATATTGATATTCGGCCTAAAGACCAGCAAATCTGAGGGGTCAAATTTCACCGTCTACTTACGACAATCCCATTTAAAACAAGAATAAAGTTCCGTATAAACTAACCTACCAATATTGGCAACATAAGAATCGATGTTATCCTTAAAAAGAAAAAATCGATATTAATAACATAATCCTTCAACTCATCTCTAGTACATACAAATTCCAAAGATAGCAAGTAAAGAACAAAAACCAAGATTAAGAAGATCTAAGAAATAGCGGGGTCAAACTGATTTGTAAAATACAAGCCAACTCATTCGTTCGAATTCCCTAATAAAAGGAAATTATTAGCTCATAGTTACCTTCAAAATCTTTTAACTTTTTACTTTAAAAACAACAAATATGATGTTTAGATATTTTAGTCCTTTATGCAGTATATAAATTTTCTCTCCGATTTTCCACTTAGTAGAAAAAAGAGAGATATCACAAAATGAAAGCAAGGACCAAAGAAAAGGTATTTATGATAAAATGAAAAACCACCATTCATTTTTTTTTAGGGAAAAAACCACCATTCATACATGATGGTTTATGCATCTTAAACAACATATACTCAGACTATGTCTCTAAATATTTGAACATGTGTACATGTTCATGAATGGAAACACAGTATAGTTACAATAAGGGAGTTGTTTAGTGAAATGTCTCAAGAGGAATTTCAAAAACACTATGAAACAGACTTCTGTATGTTCTTCCTTAACAAACAAAGTCTTGTATGTTCCTCCTTTTCTGTATCCTTGATTGATCGAGAATTCTGTAAGCCTTTCATACCATGCCCTGGGAGCTTGCTTCAAACCATACAGAGCTTTCTTCAACTTATACACATGATTAGGAAAGCTAGGATCAATAAACCCTTTAGGTTGTTCAACATAGACCTCTTCATGTAAGTATCCATTTAGGAAAACACTTTTCACATCCATCTAAAACAACTTGAACTTTAGAATACAGGCCACTCCCAAAATCTAACCCTTCTACCTGAGTGTACCCTTGAGCAATAAGTCTAGCTTTGTTTCTGGTAACTGTACCATTCTCATCTGACTTGTTCTTGTAGATCCATTTTGTTCCAATAACATTTATGCCATCTGGTCTTGGAACTAGATCCCATACCTCACTTCTTTTGAACTGATTAAGTTCCTCTTGCATAGCCTCAATCCAGAATTCATCAGTAAGAGCTTCCTTCACATTTTTAGGTTCAAATTTGGATACAAAGCAGGAATTAGAGACAATATCATTTGATCTTCTGGTCCTGACCCCTTGATCAAGATCTCCAATGATGAGATGTTGAGGATGATTTTTCTGAACTCTGGTTGATGGTTCTTTACTTATTTCAACATTGTCTTGCTCAGCTTCTCCTAAATCAGATTCCTCTACAGTCTCAGGTATCTCCTTCTCTTGTGTAGATGTTTCAGCATTTGCTTCAACACCTGGTACCACTTCAGGAACTTGGTCTTTAGCTACATCATCTATCACCACATTGATGGATTCCATAACAATTTGGGTTCTGGAATTGTACACTCTATAGGCTCTGTTGTTAGTAGAGTACCCCAGAAAAATTCCTTCATCACTCTTTCGATCCATTTTCCTTCTATAATCTCTATCTGCCAAGATGTAACACTTGCTACCAAAGACATGGAAGTATTTCACAGTTGGCTTTCTTCCTTTCCACAGTTCATACAGAGTAGTTGTAGTACCAACTCTTAGTGTAACCCTATTGTAAACATGACAAACATTATTCATGGTTTCAGCCCAGAAATGATAAGGGAGATGTTTAGCATGAAGCATAACTTTGGCTGATTCTTGCAAAGTTCTGTTCTTTCTTTCTACAAGACCATTTTGCTGAGGTGTTATAGGTGATGAGAATTCATGCTTAATGCCTTCACCAGTGTAGAAATCATCAAATTTAGAATTTTCAAACTCTGTTCCATGAAGTTGAATGCAAAGATCCTTGAAAGCCTCAAAGGTGTCTTATTTTTATCTAATAAAATTCACCCAAGTAAATCTACAAAAATCATCAACAACAACCAGAACATATCTCTTTCCACCAATGCTGGCCACTTGCATAGGTCCCATTAAATCCATATGTAGAAGTTCAAGAATCTTAGAAGTTCCTTGATGTTCCAACCTTTGATGGGACATCCGAGTTTGTTTACCTACCTGACATTCTCCACAAATACATCCTTCATAAATGTTTAACTTAGGTATACCTGTAATAGCTTCTACTGAAATAGCTTTCTTCATTCCTTATAGATTCAGATGACCCAGTTTTTGATGTCACAGTTTTACTTCTTCATCTTTACTCAACATACATGAAGGCAGGAGAGCCTTTTCTTGAGATACCCATAAGTAACAGTTGTCCTTAGATCCAGTGCCCTTCATACTCACATTTCCTTTCTCATCTGTGATCAGACATTCTGATTTGCTGAAATTTACACTCAAACCTTGATCACACAACTGACTTATGCTGATCAAATTTGCAGTTAGACCTTTCACCAAAAGCACATTGTCAAGTCTTGGTAATCCTTCACTGACTAGATTGCCAATACCCACTATATATCCTTTTGCCTCATCACCAGAAGTAACATAACTAGTAGCATAAGGTCTAACATTTTCAAGAAATTTATCCACCCATGTCATGTGTCTAGAGCAGCCACTACCAAAGTACCAATCTTCACTAGAAGAGGCTCTTAAAGAGGTATGAGCTATTAATCCTACACATTTTGGTCTTCACTCCTTCTTGACACTACTCACTACTGGTTCATGTAACTTGGGTTGGAACAGCATAGGATATCCATACAACTTATAGCAAAAAGGTTTTATGTGACCCTTTTTTTTTACAATAGTGACACTTCCAAGAGGAAGATACCTTTTCCATCTTAGAGTCGTGAGGTTCTATAGGATGTTGCAACATTTGTTCTTTCACAATAGTGTCACCTGTTCTAGTTGATGCTACAAACTTTATTTTCCTAGCAGATTTTCTCTTTTTAGCCTTATGATAATATTTTAAAGCTTGAGCATAACTACTCTTTTGATGTTCATATCTTAGGTGTTCATGACTAAAGTTTATACCATTTGGTTTTCCTTTTATTTGACCTTCTAACATCTTGTCTAGAACATCAATCTCAGTGGTCATCATTCTTACTTGCTTTAAGACATGATCAAGTTGAGAGTTCAGTAACATTACCTTATTGTTCAGCTCAGAAATTTTTTCAAGATGACCAATCCTTTCCTCCTGTAGATGATTGATAGTTTCTTTCTGCTCTTCCAGTTGCTTGTAAGTGTCAATATTATTGACATCTTGATTATTGTATGGAACAGTCAACTCTTCATCACCAGATTCAGACTCCGAGACAATTCTTCCAGTCATAGCAGTCACATGTTTAGCAGCTTCACTCTTCCCATCTCCATCAGCTTCCTCATCATCAGACCAAGACACAATCATCCCTTTCTTTTACTTCTTGAGGAAAGTGGCACATTTAATTCTAATGTGTCCATACCCTTCACATTCATGACATTGGACACCTTTGTATTGATTGTTTTTTTCATTAGTTCTGTCATTCTTTGCTTTGCTTTGTTGCTTGTCAATGTTGAATCTGCTGTTTTGACCATTACCTTTGGATCTCCTGTTTACCTGTTTCAGAATACTGTTGAACTGTCTTCCAAGCGACACAAGATTCTTTGACAAATTTTCATCATCCACAATGTCTCCATGTGCCTCCTCATTAGCAGTGTTTGTTGCAAAAGCAATGCCTTTGCCTTTCTTCTCAGTTATGTTGTCCACAACCAACTCAAAGTTCTGAAGGGACCCTATAAGTTCATCAACCTGCATGCTAGAGATGTCTTGTGCTTCTTCAATTGATGTGACCATCATATCAAACCTCTTAGGAAGAGATCTGAGAATTTTTCTG
>Ga0315913_1001746_pt1 | contig 24563 bp, 18 predicted proteins | sample MpolsnodulesMG_FD_207736 | JGI IMG/M metagenome (GOLD analysis project Ga0315913, IMG submission 207736) | Medicago polymorpha root nodule microbial communities from Los Angeles, California, United States - small nodules | ecosystem: Host-associated > Plants > Roots > Nodule | place: USA...
TATCCGATTTCACGTTTGTTAAGAATGAAATATGATTTTTTTTCTTGATATCATGTTAAAAAGAAAATACATTTATTGACCTACCCTTAAAAAAAATCTCCTTCACACACAATAATTTCAAATTAATTTATGAGTATTTTTGTAACAATGTTTATAATTGAGTCTTAGTGTAGAAACTATTACGACCTTGATATTGATAAGGATGCAAAAGCTCTTCTCAACATTCAACATTGCTAGATTCTCTAGTTAAGCTGAAAAGAACTTGTTGTGTAAGTCTAGACATTTAGTTAACAATTCTAGAATAGAATTTATATTAAACAAATATTTTGAAAGGTGCGTGGAAATTGGTAAGACATCATAATATGAATGGAATAACCTTAAACTTCGTAACTTACATGCATGTCTGTCATTGTGACTAAATCTTCTAGAATTAGCAAAAAATGTCTGAATGAATGAATTAACATCTATGTATGTTATGACTTGGTCATTGATGTCGTGGAAGCCTCACTGTCTTCAAAACAAATGACACTATTTTCAGAATTGCATTCTCTTCTTATAACTTGTCTCCTTTTCTCTTTCCACCGTCCTCTTCTCTTTTCTAGAGGTGTCTTCTTTTTTTTTCTTCTTCTCTTCTTTCTTCCTTCCTTCCTTTTTGCACTTACTTTGTAATTCCCAGATTCATCTTATTTTCAGCTTTTGATTCATGTTATGTTATGTCCCTATTTCTTATTTTAATTTCACAATTGTTTGTTTATATTACAAAACATCATCTTTTTTAATATATCATTCTCTTATATAAGCTAATTATTTGTACTTTAATATTCTTAAATCAATGTTAATGTTATCAATATATCAATTCTATCAAACTTTTTAAAAATGGATCCTATATAATCAAAATTGTAATTTAAAACCTTGTTATGAAACGAAGGTTTTAAATCAATGTTGCGATCATTGATATTGACATATTGTAAAGAATTGCAGTCAAATATGGCAATTGAGTCGCCATATTTGATATTGCAAGAATTTCAGGCAAACGCGGCTGATATAGTCTCAACCGCGGTTGCATGGTAATTGCATAGACATAAAAAATCTAATGTCAAGACCAAGATTGCGGTGGCGAATCTTTATTTTAAACCTTGTTTATAATTCTCATGTGTTTATATGGTTTTAATATGGATTGATTGTTGTTATTATTATTGTTGTTGCATGGTGTTTAATTGAATGTGAATTGTTGGGGTTGCATTGCATGCAGGGCATTTGGGAGAGCATTGTTTCTCTCTGCAGTTGTAGGATGAAACGTTAATTCTCCTGAATACGAAGCAGAAGTGACAACTAAAAAGACTAAACACAATGTCTATGTCTGATATTCAATCTCCCAAAGGTTTCATTTCAATCCACATCTCTTCCTTTTCGCCTTTCTCAAAAAACTTGCCTCTTACAAATCTTTGTATTCTATCATTTGTTTGAATATATTGCAGCTCTTGACAAGATTGACCGTGTTGGATCTTTGAAAAAGATGCTGAGGGATTCCCTCACAAGGAGGAGTAGGCGTAGCAGTAGTAAGGTTATGTCAGTTGAAATTGAGGATATCCGCGACGCTGATGATTTGAAAGCCGTTGATGAATTCCGTCAGGCTCTTGTATTGGAAGAATTGCTCCCTGAGAAGCATGATGACTATCATATGCTGCTCAGGTTATTTCACTTTTTTTCTTGCTCTCTTGAAACTGATTATATGTTAATCATACCTACGTGCTACTAAACTTTGATAGAATTCAGATTGTTTGTTTAAGATTTAAGGTTGGCTTATTGATAATTTGAAAATAGTAGAGATTATTCTGTAAGAAATGCTACCTATAAAATTTCCCTAGCATTTTTTGTACTGCATGTGTTTAAGTGTCTCATCAAATAATTTAAGATGTGTTTGTTTTTTTCTGAACAGATTCCTTAGGGCAAGGAAATTTGAAATTGAGAAATCAAAGCAAATGTGGTCTGACATGCTTCAGTGGAGGAAGGAGTTTGGAACTGATACCATTGTTGAGGTGTGTGTGTGTTCATAAATAATGTTTTCCACAAGACTTTAGGGGATTCAATCACCAGCTGTATTTTTCATATATCTATACTTATTTTTGTGCCTTTTATTCTAGGATTTTGAATTCGAGGAACTTGAGGAAGTGTTGCAATATTATCCTCATGGAAATCATGGAGTAGATAAAGAAGGAAGACCAATCTACATTGAGAGGTTGGGACAAGTTGATGCCACAAAGTTGCTGCAAGTCACAACAATGGATCGATATGTCAAATACCATGTCAAGGAATTTGAGAGAACATTTGATCTCAAGTTTCCAGCTTGTACCATTGCTGCAAAGAAACACATAGATCAAAGCACTACCATTTTGGATGTGCAAGGAGTGGTATGCAGATATTAAATTGATTATTTCCATAAGCCAAGCAGCAGTATTGTTAAACAGCGACTATAGCAGCGCTATAGCATAGCAGGATTTGAAAAAATTGCTATAGTTCTTTGTTATGCTATTTAGTACAAAGTATTGTCAAATAGTTACTATGGCGGTGCTATAGCAATGTCATGTAGTGGAATTTGAACAAACTGCTTAAAATATTGTTCTAATGTTACAGGGGCTTAAGAACTTCAACAAACAAGCCAGAGATCTTATCACACGCCTTCAGAAGATTGATGGTGACAATTATCCTGAAGTATGTATTTGATATAATTCGTTAATTAAGATTTCAAGAATTTTTTTTTATGCAAATAAATATTGTGGATTACCACCGAGTTGTAATATCATAAACTTGCTTGATTCACTGCAGACCTTGAATCGCATGTTCATCATCAATGCAGGTTCTGGATTCAGAATGTTGTGGAATACTATTAAATCTTTCCTTGACCCAAAGACCACCGCAAAAATCCATGTGAGAAACATATATCATATCTTAATAAGTTTTGCTTGTATTTCAAGAAGTGGAATTTTGTTTATCTAATTGAACTTGTAATTCATCAGGTTCTTGGCAACAAGTACCAAAGCAAATTGCTTGAAATAATTGATGCAAGGTGAATATAATTTATAACATCAAAGTACTTGATTTCCTTCATTTCATAACTATTTTCAATTATTTTCCTATTCCACACAATTTTCATGTTCATTTGTTTTGCTTTGCCAGTGAATTGCCAGAGTTTTTAGGAGGTACTTGTACCTGCGCTGATCAAGGAGGCTGCATGCGTTCTGATAAGGGTCCATGGAAGGATCCAGAAATAATTAGGGTGAGCTTGCAAACCATCTTTTTATTTTGTGATGATTCTCACCCCGCTCGGCTACTAAAAAAAACTCACATATTTTCAGAAGTGTACTTCCGGATACAATAAAATATCGGGAAGTTTACTTCTAGAGGACACAAAAGTAGTGTATTTCCGGATGTGTACATCTGAAATTATGTTGGAGGTGGAGAAACTTTTCCCCTTTATTGACTTCCGTTGATAATTGTGTTATATTATGAACTTGCAGATGGTTCAGAATGGCGAACACAAAACCTCAAGGAAAATTGAGGCTCCAATCGTTGAAGAGAAAACTTCTGAGGTGCGACATCTTATTTTGAACTCTTTGTTCAAACATTTGGCCTTTTATCTGTTTTTTTTAATACTTTTCGCTTCTCAAAATCAATTTCTTATTTTTTGTATGTGTAGGAAACCCAGGCTTCCAAAATGGAGGCAGTTTTCACTGCACAATTGTCTACTGTCTATGCCAAGGTATAATAGTATATACTCCGTAACAAAACATAAGAAAAAAGTAATACATGTATTTGGTCTAAATTTAGACAAATACATGTATTTGTTGTAATGAATAAAATATTATTCCAATAAAAAGTATAATATGTTATATTGATGTGAGTATCCTTCTTTTGGTATTCTTTCATCATCAAGTATGATATTATGTGCAATTTATTTTGATGGTTTTGTTTAATGTGTCCATTGAATCATAAAGAAGACAACGCGTTTTGGATGTTTCATTTTTATATACCCTTCCCTTGTATGTGTTTCTTAGCTTACTCTTAAGTACAAAATTGTTGATAAACATAACAGGCCCCTTCTTCAAAAGCTTGCAACTATGAGGATTTGGTCCCTATGGTTGATAAAACTGCTTGGCAGATGGTGGAAAAAACTAAGTCATTTGCAGTACCAAAAGGTACATATATGTAGATATGCATGTCTTTCTTTGTTAGTTAACTCTATTTTACATTACACTCCTGTCTAATATTTTGAACATTACTTCGTTTTGTGAACTGAACTGTATGTGTTTTTGCGTTCCGTTTGACAGCTGAAGTAGAAGCTTTGACGGTGCCTGATTCGTGCAAGATTCACGAAAAAGTGAACTCGCAGATTTTCACTGGCATGATGGCCTTTGTGATGGGACTCATAACCATGGTGAGAATGACACGAAACATGCCGAAGAGGCTCACTGATGCCAACTTCTACTCAAATTCTGCTTACTCTGGTGGTGACTTTAAAAGTGAAGACTCTAGTGACCAATTGACCAACCCTACCATTTCTGCTCAAGAGTTTATGACTGTTATGAAGCGAATGGCTGAGTTGGAAGATAAAATGGGCAACATGAACACAACTACTTGCATGCCACCTGAGAAGGAAGAAATGCTCAATGCTGCTATAAGTCGCGCTGATGCTCTTGAGCAAGAACTTATGGCAACCAAGAAGGTAATTAACCAACCATTAATTCTAATATGTTTTTTAAGATACTTTATCTCTTATTGCACATAGGTTTTAAATTGATGTTATGGTCGCTCTAATATTGAATCTTTGATATTGCAAAAACATATAGACAAATGTGATTAATGTCATCGCAAATGTAGTCACGATGCAATTGCAAAGACTTCAAAATTCTTTAAGTTGAGGCCACAATTGTTATGCAGCAATATAAAAGATCTAGATTGCGTGCTGTTAGAAAAAGAAAAAGAAAAAAAAACACGTGTTCACGCATAGTAAACGATCTTGGTCATTAATTTGACATCGGACAAATCAAATTACACAATAACAAAATCAACTTTAAACGATCTCAACCGTTAATTTGAGATCAGATGCTCATATTAAAATATGTTTGGCGTGGTAAATGTACCAAATCCAAATTTAAAACTATGATTGCACTAAATTATACAATTTATTTTACTATATCATAAAAATAATGTTCAAATATGAAGTGCCAGTTTGTTAGTATATATAATAATGTTTGGCCTTTGATAGGCTTTGGAGGATTCACTTGCCAAGCAAGAGGAGCTTTCAGCTTACATTGAGAAAAAGAAAAAGAAGAAGAAGTTGGTACGTATACTATACATACTCATATTAATTAATAAACTTTGACTTAGCTTAATTATAGTAGTAATTGTTTATTTGCTTTTGTTTGATATATTTTGTTTTTTTTTTTATAATGCAGTTTCAATGGGCATGAACTCTGAATAACATTGGGGATTAAATTATACTTTCACCTTTCCAAAGACATTCCAAAATACCCTCCCTCCTATGTATTATAATGTTCGAAATATTCGAACTCATTCATTAATTAATAATAGATGTACCAGAAATTGAATTTCATTGTGAAGTACTATAGTCTAGGGTAGGACTTGCTCTCTTTGTATATAAAAAGCTTGATGCACATTGTATGCAAAAGCCAGTTCTATTTTGGACATACAGTACACGAATGAATATTCTATAGTATTAAATTAGATAGATAGCATTTTTATTTTATTTTATGCATTGTTAAAAGTTATTCTACTGTGTTTATTCTTTAAAATTTATGCATTATTTATTTATTAATCATTTGATTCAATAGTAAATGTGATTGAACCGGTTAAATCATGATTCAAAAGTTTCGTTTCGACCTTCACTCATAACATTGATTTTACTCTTATTTAACAAAAATGCAATGTGACTGGAAGTTGAGTGTAACTAATTCAGGTCTCATGCCACAATTATTTTACTACTGTATTTGCTTATAGAGAAGAAAATATGCTGAAATGTTTCAACATACAGTTGGTAAAAATGGTAAAATAAAAATATTTCTTTCCATTTTCACTCATCTGTATATATAAGCAAATTCAAACAGTTTAATTTCTGGTTAGCTAAAGCATATACTACTAACAAAATATAAAGGGTTATCTTAGCACAACTATGAATGTCCTCAAAAGACAACATGCCTAAGGTTATTGTCACCGATAGGGATGGTGCTTTGATGAATGTCGTTGACACAATTTTCCCTGAAACATATACACTATATGTTTTGTTTTTTTTCATATTGGGAAGAATGTAAGGGCTAAGTGCATCACAGACTGTAAAGTTAAACCAAAGCCTCCTAAGGGTGCAAAAATTGACAAGACAGAATTGAAGAAGAACAAGGAGAAGAATAGAGATATTGTTGAGGAAGTCGTGAGCGCTTGGAAAGAGTTGGTCGAATCTCCTAAGGAGGAATCATATGCAAGTAATTTATTGAAATTCAAAGAGGTATGCATGCCATTTCCGGAATTCATAAAATATGTTGAAACCACGGTTTTGAACCTTAAGGAAAAATTTGTGAGGGCATAGACGAATAAAGTCTTGCATCTAGGGTGTAGAACCACCAACATTGTTGAATCGGCTCATGGAGTGTTGAAAAAATATTTGAGGAGTAGTGCGGGTGATTTGGCATCATGTTGGGATGAAATAGACAAGATGTTGGTTGTGCAATTTGGTGAGATACAAGGAAGTTTTGGGAGGAACAAAACGGTCTTAGAACACAAATACAAAAAAGTCAAGATGATGAGTGAGTTGGAGGGTTATGTATCTAGAAGCACATTGAAATTTATTTATGATGAATTGAAACGCTCCAAGACATTTGGCTTTGGTTTGGAAGATTATGGTTGTGTGCAAAAGACATCGTACAGGTTACCTTGTGCGTGTATTATTGCCATGAAAAGTAAGCAAAAATTGCCTCTTGTCTTGGATGATATATACCCTCATTGGAAAATGTTAAGTGTAAGGACAAGAGATTGATGATGATTTTCCGTGATGGAAGAGTGGAGTGGCCTTCAAGAACGTCTCAAGACAAGCCCTTACAATATGAAACTCTACATCAAAGAGATGATGCGTCAAATAGCATTTTCGGAAACCACAATATTGTCTCCACCTTCAAAAAAGGCAGTAACCAAGGGAGCACCTAAAAGGAAGAGGACTACACTCAAAGTGTCATCAACGGGTCGAATCCCCTCTAGGTGGGATTGATTCTCAAAATCCGGATAGTCAACCTTCACAACCCAAGAGGTCACTTCCAAAGAGGAAAGATGCACGCCTTGACACTTACTCTCACTCACAAGCTTCATCCTCTACTTCAAAATTGTTTCGTAATATCCCATACATTTCACAAATCCTTTCTATCATGAGACCTTTTGTTGAAGAAATTGTGAATGTTAAAGGGGATGGTCATTGTGGATTCCGGATGATAGCTAGGCACTTGGGGATGGATGAGGAAGATCATGTATTGGTTCGTCAAGCACTTGTTCATGAGTTGAGAAATCATAAGAGTGACTACATGCTGATATATGACACGGAGGAACGTTATAACAAAATCTTGAATGGTTTACACCCTCCAAAATGTACAAGTGGTATTGCGCCGAAAGATAAGTGGTTGACCACTCCGGATATGGGTCACATTATTACTACTTGCTACAAAAGAACCGTTGTTCTATTGACTTTTCCCGAAAAAGGTATATGTGAGACATATTTCCCAATCCGAAGTGCTCCACCACTTAATCCACATGCCAACATCATGTGTCTTTACTTAATTCCCGACCATTATCTTCATGTTATTTTGAAGGAAGGTTATCCGTTACCACCGAGTTGTATGGAGTGGAATAATAACAAGATAGGTGAGGCGGAGAATTGTCATTTTGCATTTTTGGATAGACAACACGCTTTCAATGAACTCATGTCCAAGGAGCCGAAGCCGCCAAAGAAACCAACAAATGAGCACAATCCAATTATTTGTGGTGATACTCCCACTCCAGAAAAAAAAGAAACAACACTTTGAAGTCATGGAAGACATGGAAGAGACATGGAAGAAGACGAAAATTTATCACTATCACTAGACTACTTAGATAGGTTATAGATTTTGAGACTTTTTGGTCGGTGTTTGTCCTATTTTTTGCATGATATCACACCGACGTATTTTTTGGTGGTCGAATATGTAATTTGGATATTTTGGATATTTGTGGTCAATATGTAACTAATATTATATAAATATATGAAGTGAATTTTATTTTGGTGGCCGGTTATGTCACGCCAATTATTGCTCGCATTTTTGGTCTCTAATTATTCAACTATTTATTTCATCTCATTTGTCTCATATTTGTTTTTCATTATATTTTGTGAAGTGAAACATGTCTTAAGATGCACAAGATCATGTTAAACTTCATGTTCGTTTTGTAGATGTGAAAAAGAGGGCTAGGTTCTTTGTAAACCCCACCGACAAGTTGGACGAGTTGAAGGCAAAACTTGACGACTTCTTTATCCATATTGGTTCAAGTCATAAAACATGTGATGTGATAGTAAATGTGTCAGGCCTGGACTTGGGGAGGATAAGGAAGAGGACTTATGGAAGACCGTGTATTATCCACAACTTCTCAAAGATAATAGCGACGTTGATTACATGTTTAGGTTAATGGTTGAGGATAACACTTTACATTTTTATGTCTGATCCGTTGTAGTGTAATATTAATGAACGTGTAATAGTTTAATGTATTCGAATTTGTGTCCGCAATGTTGAATTTTAATGAATTCGTGTTATGTGTAATTTGGATCGTTTTTATGATACTTTGTGATTTTGAGAATTTAATGACAATTTGATATAATTTGGATCGTTTATGTGTTATTATGTGTGATTAAGTGATTAGGCGCCAATAACGACGAATTTGGATCGTTTATACGTGATTATGCAATTTTGAGAAAAATGATGAATTTTGGTTATTTGGACCGTTATGTGATTTTGAGAATTGAAGTACAAATTCATGTAATTTGGATCGTTTACGTGTTGTTACGTGTGATTAAGTAATTACGGGTCGTTACTGGCAAATTTGTGTGTTATTTGGACAGTTCGGATCATTTATGTGTGATTATGTGATTGTGAGAAAATCGATGATTTTGTATAATTTTGATCGTTTACGTGCGATTATGTGATTTTGTTGTTAAACCGACGTTATTCGGTTCAATTATGAGCGTTTAAACATTACAGGTCATTAATGACCAAGTGTGCATTGATTGCACACCAGAACAACATTAATGATGTTCTGATATATCAGTTAAGCGTGAGTTAACTCACACATGTGTTAATGTCTGCATGAGTTAACTCACAAAGTGTGTTACTCTTGTGTTACTTAAGTGACGCAACGTTAGTTAACTAACGCATAAATTTACACATGCGTTAGTTAACTAACGCAGAGGTATTTTGGTCAGTTTAGTTGGGTGGGAGCGAAATGTGCTGGGAGAAGAGCAGAAATTGACTTGTATAACTTTTGAATATTCTAAAAACACAACATTTTTTGCTACCTAACTTTATTGTACGGCCTCTCCCAAACACTAAATGAATTATGCTCTTCTCCCAACAAGTTTCGCTCCCACCCAGCTAAACTGACCAAAATACCTCTGTGTTAGTTAACTAACGCAAGTCTAAAATTAACATGACTTAAAATTTCGTTTGTTTTATACATGCATGATTTAAGTCATGCCACATGAGTTAACTCACGCAGGTGTCATACCCCGCGTGAGTTAACTCACACTCGTTTTAAACATTTCAAAAGCTATGAAACACAAAGCACAACAGTACTCAAGAGTAGCACAGGTGGTTAACTCACCCATGATGCCACTTACACATTTCATTTCCACTTTAAATACCCCATGTTTGAACATAAAATGAATTGAAATTTCAGGCAGTGGGATCCACCAAGGATGAAAGAGGTCATTGTTAATTAATTGTTATTATGTCGTTTGTGACATTCCATGTGCACATGGATGAAAGCATCCATCATCTATTGATGTATGATAATACCATGATGATCCGAGGGAAATAACTATGATAATACCACCTGTGCTACTGCTACGTACTGCTGTGCTTTGTCTTTCATAGCTTTTGAAATGTTTAAAACGAGCGTGAATTAACTCACGTGGGGTATAACATCCACGTGAGTTAACTCATACAGCGTGACTTAAGTCATGCATGTGTGCGGATTGGATTTATCCATAATTTTAAATGGATGGACGGATTGGATTCATCAATAATTTTAAATGGGTGGATTGAATCCAATCCATTAACTATATTTTTTTTTGTTTAGTAAATGGATTGGATGAATATAGATTTGGTGGATTGAATTGTCATCTTTAATTCAAACTAACCCCTGAATAAATTATGCAATACCCTTACCAAATTGAGAAGCTCACAGGGATGAAAAACATATACTCTAATCTTCATAAAGAAGTGTAAAGGGCCGATCTTAATCTTAATCTTAATATTGTCTCCACCAATGTTACCAATTAACAATTAACAATACAGTAAGTTTAACACAAATGTGGCTGTAGTTTAGTGGTAAGAATTCCACGTTGTGGCCGTGGAGACCTGGGCTCGAATCCCAGCAGCCACACATAATATTTTTCGCACCACATTTTTCACTTCAACGCGGTAATAATCACTTATTTGAAAACAGCTTATGAAAACATAATCCCATCTGTATGAGAAGAATGGGAAGCGAAGGTGAAGTTGAAAACCAAAAATGGCGTTACACATGGGAAGCACAATCACACACACCAAACCTCCGTTTACTCCTTTTCCCATTCCCAATCTCCAAAACCCTAAACCCCTCTCTCAATCTCACCGTTCATCTTCATTCTCCACCATCATTCCTCACTCTCACCTCCACCGTCCTCTCTCTTAGTGTTCCGATTCCCAATGTTTTACTCGACGCCGACTTCCCTCCCACCGTCCGACTATTCTCCGATCACATCGAAGTCAAATTGCTTCTCTTACTCCCCGTCGACCACCCTGTTCTCTCCGCACTTCATGAAACCTCGCCGCTTCCTCAACCTCTCTTAATGGATTATGGTAAATATTGTTTTCAGTTCTTGTTGCTTGCGTGTTTTATTTTATTTTATTTTTATGATTGTTTTTTATTTTTTTTGGTTTAGATGTGGATAAATTGTCTTCTGCTGGAGAAGTTGAGTTTGTTTGTAGAAGTTGCGGATATGGTTTGACCAAAAAACCTATCAGGTAATACTATCTCAATGTTTGCTTATTCTTATTCTTTGTTAAGAAACACTGACATGTGCACCGATAATTATTCGAAAAAATGACATTATTGAATGTAATTATACGTGTATGGCGGATACTGACATGTTTCAGACACTAGACACACATTCGATCAGAAATATCGATGCTACATAAGTTATAGATTAATAATTTGAGTAGTTGAGTTTAATGGAGATGTGCTTTATTCAAAATTACTTTCACACAGACACCAACATCTAATGAGAATTCGTTGATTTGTAATTGTATTGTCACACAAGACAATCTTGTAGCTGTATTTTAAAAATGACTGCAAAATACTGAATTCTCATTAGATGTTGATGTAAAATTTGTGTACATTGGGGAGTGCATGTCTCATTTCTGATAAATTTTAGTAATTGAAATAAATTTAGGTTGCTTCACTTTAGAACAGTCTTCTTATTTATAGATGTTCAGGTGGAAGTTGAGAGAGCTATCAAAACGAATTTTAGATGCTGGAATTAATTTCAATTTTGTATGGGAAATGGTTATTTTTAAAATTAGTTATTGAAAGGTTTTTTTTTTAAAAATTTTATTGTTCAGAGTTTTTTTTTTTCCCAACACTGCAGTGTAATAGCATATACAGTATATTAGGTTGAGCTTAAAAAAGCAAATAAAAGTTCTCATTTTTATTATTTGGTTTATGCCAATTTTTAGGAATTTTATTGAAATGCCATCGGCGAATTGGAGGGAGATCGCTGACAATTGGTTTGGGACTTGTTGCTGTTCATTTGGAGGTATAAGTGAGAAGCTGGTGACGAGGTATGTGAATTCTCACAAGTGTGCACAAGGAATGTGCCTATTGAGTTCTACATCTGTCACTTTTTGCAAGGATGATCTTGTGGAAAGTGAATTTCCTGAACGGTGTGGACAGGTGCATGAGTGTAGTTATGTCGCGGATGCTATTGGTGAAGACACTGGAAATATTGGGCTGAATGAGGAAAGAACTTCAACCTGCAGTGATGCTGGTGAAGCGAAAGGTGCTTTTGATGAAAATGCAAGGGTTGCCAATCCTGACAATGGACAGCTTTCTGTGAATTCCAATGAAGTTGCTAATAATGAACCTGATTGCAGTGATTTCGCTCGTATATGTCTAGATTTGAATGACAATAAGGATGCGACCAACATTCATAGTTGTTGTGCTCATACGAAAAGCACTCTAGTAGAGGAAGATGGTGAACATCATTTATCTACAAACGCTAGGAAGATTGAAACTGTGGAAATGGTGGGGAATCAGAAGACTTTCCTTAATGGTTTTCTTGAAGATGTTTTCATGGCTAGATCATCAAATCTTTCAAAGGATATTTATTGGCATGAATTTACATGCCCACAGTGCACGACTGTCCTTGGAGCCTACCCATGTTGTGAGGGTTGTGCGCCTTTAGATGGAGGAGTACGATTGTTCAAATGTTGCATTTCAACCTGCGTGCCAGTTTTAGAATCAGGAGACATTTTCAGGTCAGCAAAGGACTAAATTCACTTTTATTTCCTGTTTAAAATTCTTTATCAAAGAGAAATGGCGACTTAGTTTGTTTTATACCCTTATGACTCGATTGCAGCTGACTGAAGACATGGATGCAGTAAAATATGTATATGCTTCTAGGACCCAAATAAGTGAAATTAATTCTCAGTGGATAATTTGATTCAGCTTGTTGGCTATATTTGGGAATAATAAGGATTACGGTAAATAATAATTGGAAAAAGAATATTAACTCTGTTTCTTACAAAACTTTATGGGAAAGAAGCGGCACTGACTGTGAGTTGTCAAGTTTATGGTAAATAATAGCTGGGTTTGTTTGCAAGTTGGTTTTTAGATGGTTTTGGAGGGGAGGGCTTTTGGAGGACTGTGACTATATTTTGATATATATTTGATATTTTAAAAAAATTAAAAGAACAACATCGTCATACATGAACATATATTATAATGTTCTTTTTATCAAATATATATCAAAATATAGACATAGCCCTCCAAAGCCCTCCCCTCCAAAAACCAACTCGCAAGCAGACCCTTAAGGTCTCTTTATGTGCGCGCGCTCGGAATGCTTTTAGGGAAGTGAAATATATATGGCTTAAATAAAGATGGGCCACAGTTATGTCTCTACTCCCGGTAACAATATCTTTTGTTGTTCTATACTTCTAGTGTCTGCAAAGGTTTTATCAACCAATTCCATGCATTTTTATACCGAAGAGTAAATAGTTGATGACGTGGTTCTAACATTCTTTAAATTTTGTGGTTGGTTAATTATCAAATGTATATAGGAAAATGCTGATAAGTAATTTATGTGGGGCACATGGTTTGTTCTTTACCCCGAGTATGTACTCAGTACAGGCATGGCAACATCCTGATTAAGTCATTTACATAGTGATTTTTATTTTTATATATTTTATGTTTGATTGCTAAATACGGATTCACAGATAGACTGAATAAATTTAATGCATTATGTTTGTCACCAGCAAGTACACAGTGGAGAAAATGTTTGCAAATCGGTTGTTGGAGTGTGCAAACGATGAGTCAACATTTCGGTTTGTTGTTAGAGATCTGACAACCAAATCTCCTGTCCTGCAAATCATTCTTTTGAATCCAGATACTTGGTCCTGTTCTGGTATTTGCTCTAAAGCAGAGGACAAAGACCCAGAAGATCCTAATTTACAGCTACGGCCGGTCATCAAGGTCCTTTTTTCTGACTCCGAAGCTGCAACAGAATCTCAATTAAGGTGAGTTATCAAGTTATCTATTTATTATACCTACTCTATTAATTGGAAAAATCTATACAATAGGTAAAGTTTCTTTACATTTCGTTTTTTGTCCGAGCTTTAGACTTTGGATAATCTATTCTCTTTCATGACAGACCAAAAAACTTACCAAATGTCTGACTCCGTTATTTCCTTTATTACCCTCTTGAAATTTGAATGGAGTTTGTCTCCTACCTTGAGAATTTTAATATAACATCTTAAAAAATAGGAGGAAAATGAACAATTGTGTTTCCTTTTTTGAATAGGAAAAGGTATATGGACTATGACATGATGATTAATACACCATGAATAATCAATAGGTTCACATCTTATGCTTTTCTGCCATAAAAATTGAAACCATTTGTGCAGGATGATAGAGGAATGGGCAGCAAAGAATTCAGCTGAAGACATTTTCATGCTAACTTATCAAATACAAGACCTGGTGGATTCATTGATGTCAGCAAAAGATACATATCCACCTTCATGTGCTTCCCTTCATGGTTTAATTTTGTCATCATTGCAACGTTAGTGAGATACGACTCAACATCTCATTTGGTTACCAAAACCAAAAGTTACTGACTAGTCAAGCTTAGCGGAGGACAGATGATTAATTTTCTGTATTTTTTAAAAGAAAAAAGTTTGATAGGTTAACTTGACAGAATAGGAGCCAAAATGAATTTGATATTGAAGATTGGATAGAGCGACTGGTCTTAATTTTTCTTCTTCGAGCATCACATCACTCTTTTTAGTAGTTGTTGATCTTGGTAATTGTATTGTGTTGTGAAAGGTCATTTCTGAAACGACCTATTGTATTGTGTTGGCACCTAATAATCTGAATTTCTTCTTTTTGTATTTTCATGGACATTGTGGTTATAGATTATGTACTCTAAGATGATGGTAATGAAATGAAATATGACAACAAATAATATTACTTAGATTGTCTTCTAACTTTTATTTACCTGATTGTAATTGATGAAATCATAAGAATCAAGGGGAAATTATAACAACCGCCCCTAAGTTTTAGCTAAATACAACTAACCTCCCCTCTATTTTGCAAATAATCAGATACATCCCCTCCGTTACATATTCAGTTAAAGTGCTGTTAGAATATAAAACGTGTTGTTAGGTCATGAAACCTTTAACGTTACTTCAAAAAAAAAAAAGGTCATGAAACCTTTAACGTATTCTCTCTCAAAACACAACCAATGAGAAACCATGTCCTATTCTCCCTATAGAAACCTTTCGTATCTCTCTTCTTCTCTCTTGTCACCCATCATTGCTCTTGTTGACGTCCATTCTCGCTATCATTGTCTTCGTCGTTCTTGCCGTTTTTACAACATCTTTCTCTCTGTTGGGTTGTACTTGTACATGTTGTCGTTTTCATCGCCGTTCTTGCCGTACCCATCGTCGTTTTAGTTGATCTCATAAATATACTTTTGAAAACCAACTAATTGGTTTAAGTAATTAGTTGTTAAAATTATATATGTATTCTGTAACTGTGAAAAAAATTGTTTGCCGTACCCGTCGTCGTTTTAGTTGATCTCATAAATATACTTTTGAAAACCAACTAATTGGTTTAAGTAATTAGTTGTTAAAATTATATATATATTCTGTAACTGTGAAAAAAATTGTTTGGAAGGAAGGTTAATGTATATCATATGGCAAATATTTGATGCACATGAACCACCACCAACCATCACCCCCAATCACTAATCAATCATCTTTCTACTGTTTTCATTTTAGTTGCAACTTAAGTTACAATTAGTCTTGATTCTTTATTACACCCCAACATCCAAATTGTCGAAGAAAAAGAACCGTAATTATCTTAGGGAAAAAAAAATGCTTTGGTCCTATCTATTAATATATTTATTTTATAAAGGCTAAAAAAACAATAAAAGGCAGGAGAGGGACTGAACCCTATACAAAGAGAGAACATACAAGAGAAAACAAGCCAAAACTACTCCTAAGATGCAAAGAAACTTCTAGCATCTAGTTTAAGCATTGCTTTTAATCAAAAGAAACCTAAGCTGCTAAACAAGGAAAAGCAGCATATCACTAAATGATATTTTTTTTTGAGGGATATCACTAAATGATATGAACACCAGAACTTGCGAATGAAATAGGCTAGAGAGTACCGAGAAACGGAGGAAGAAACTAGTTAGTGGATCAAAAGATGAGTGTGTGATGATGCCGTGCAGAACGCATAAGAGAGCATAACTGTGAAATAAACACCGTTAAAGGATAAGGGAGTTGTTTATCCATTTCATGAGAACTTAAGGGAGGTTAGTGTATATTTTAAAACTAGAGGGGGGTGTAAGTGCCATTTTAATAGACCTTGGGGGAGGTGAATGCAATTTTCCCAAGAATCAATGAACACAGTTAAAAACTAAAGAATGAATATGAAATGTAGGATGAAGGGACTACTCAATTAGTGAAAATTTCACAAAAATAGATTATTTGCTTATTTAAGCTTGTAGATGATAAAATTGCTAAGCAATGGAAGGAAATATTAAGAGTTTCAATGATTTAGGAAAAGATGCCCAGAAGGATAGGTTTTTCTTGCTAAACTCGTGTAAGGGTTAGAAATATAATGCTCAAAATTCTGATTAGAGCCTTCAATACTGGCACAAATTTAAACATCCTTGCATTGCAAGCTACTCGTAATGAGATGTTATGGGATCCTTCAAACGTGATTTTGCGAGTACACGTCACAATGAGAGAAGGTTTTCTCACATGATGAAAATTAAAACTAAGCTGGTTTGAAACAATTTTTGTTTTCAGTTTTTAAAAATTGTTTTAAAAATCAATTTTAGAAAACTGTTTTTGAGAAGAGAAAGAAAAAAAATCTGTTTGGTAATGTGACTTTTCAAAAGTGTCGTAGAAAAGAGAAAAATAGAAAATCTATTTGCTAATCAAATTTTTAAAAACTATTTTAGAATCTATATTTATTTTTTGGTACAAGATGATATTTTTCTTACTTCGTGTAGAAACTTACATACAAAGAGCGTAGTGCGTGAGTTACATGTATTTTTTTTTCCTTTCACAAAATATGGGAGTCGCAATTTAAAAATAGTTTATGAGCAATTTGTTTAGTTGTTCTCAGCTTTAGCAATAATAGTAACAAATTGTATAAAAAAAATAATAACATTGAACGAGCAAATATAAACAGAGTGTACGAAAAATGTCATAATTACTCAATTTGCCATTAATGAAAAATGGCACCTTGTCCGCCTTTTTGCTGTTTCCAAAACCAAAAATTAAAAAGCAAAACTACTTTGAGCTATTTTGCTTTTTTAGTTTTAAAAACTAGAAAACAAAACTCAGTTTTTAAAAATAGTTTTGTAAAACAAGTTTACCAAACAGCTTTTTCAGTTTTTAACTTTTTAAAAATAAAAAACAGTTTTTGAAAAGTCAATCAAACAGGCCGTGTTTGATTTCAAATTAACTAGCTTGCAAAGCGAGATAGCCAAAATTGGGGAAAATAGGTTTTTCTTATTCTAAATTGATTCCCAAGCTCGTCGAAGATACCTATACTATATCATTTAACACAAAACCATGATATACATAATATAATAAACATCAAGAATCATGCACAAAAAAGTACTACGAAATTTGGGGGTAAAAAAAAAGTTCTTTCATTATGTAGAAAGATTACCTAATGGACTAGTTTGAGAAGGTTTAAAAATATGGGTTGTTACTGCATGTCATTCCCTCAATCCAAACATATTCAAGCATAAAAAAAAGAAAAAAAAACTTAGCACAACAAATAAGGAAGCTAACAAAACAAACAGAAAAAAAAAAGAAAACAAAAAGCAAGATAAAAACAGAAAATCAAGCTCTAGGGAAGAAAGTTCCCATAGCATCAGCTCTAAGCAAGTTGAGAAGATCCTAAGGGGTGGACGGATGGAGAACGAAACCAAAATCAGATGGCGCTCCTAACTTGGCCATGTAGTCGGCACATTGATTACCCTCTCTGAGAGTGTGTTGGATAATGAAATTGCGAGAGGCCATGGTATCTTTGATATCTTGAACAAGTACTGCATAAGCGTGGTACTTGGAAATGTCACATATGATGAGGTTAACGGAAAGCTGAGAGTCTGTGTAGCAAACCAACTCTTCCAGCCCCATGTCCCGTGCTAGCCGCAGTCCTTTAAAGATAGTCGTGAGCCCAGCCAGAAGAATGCAGTTCGAGCTTGGGAGGTAACCGGAGAAGCCTGAGAGAAAGTACCCTGCCCTATTGCGGATTAAGCCACCGAAACCGGCTCGGATTGGGGAACCCAAACAGCTCCCATCAACATTGAGGACATGGCAGTGATGATTGTTATTATTCCATCGAAACAAACGATCTGAAGCTGCAACATCGTCGTTCTAATGAAAAATCTTCTCTGTAATGTCGGCAGAATTTTGAATATTGATGCATACCCGAGTGATGGACCAAGTTTCAGAGTTGAAGCATGTTTGATTGCGGTGTCTCCATAACCACCATAAGACTGTGAGGAAAATGGTTCGACTGGGGCCTTTGGAGCCCTTTTTGATCCACTCCTGAGCGCAATTTGAAGAGAAGAAGTCTTGGTTAGTGAAATCAAATCTCTGCCAAATGACACAAGAGAGTCTCCAGCCACGAACGCAATGCAGGAAGGTTTCCTCCTCCTCACCGCATCTTCCACAAGTTTCTGAAGTGGTGATGTGTCTATGTTGGAGCAAGGATAAAGTCGGAACCGCGTCATGACAAGCTAGCCAAATAAAGAATTTGAATTTCTCTGGTACTTGCAAATTCCAAATCCAAGACCAAGAATAGTGTGGAGTAATAACGTTGACTGGTTCCACGAGGGAGAGAAGCCAAGAGTAGCCACTTTTAATGGAGTAAACGCCATTTTTGTTGTGACTCCAAATAAAAGCATCTTCAACCGTACTATTGAAATTTGTATGAAAACTATTAATGGTGTCTGCGACTGGCTGCGGGAGAGAAGTGTAGAGAGCTTCAGTGCGTTGGCCGGTGAAAGTTAACACATCTTTAACAGTAAGATGAGTGTCGTGGATGTAAATAATAGGAACTAAAGAACCAAGATGCCCATGAGAACACCAATTGCTGAACCAAAAGGAGGAGGAGCCCGACCCGGCGCGCCAAAAGTACCCATTTTTAAGAACATCTTTGGCACGAATGATGGATGCCCAAGAGGGGGAGCTACTGCTGGCGGCGTTGGCATGAAGGATGTGCGACCCCTCCGTGTATTTAGAAGAAAGAAGATTCACCCATAATTTATTTGTGGATTGGACCATGTCCCATACTAACTTTCCAAAGAGACAAGTATTGGCATTCCTAGCCATTCTGATACCCAAGCCTGCAAGACGCTTAGGAGTAGTAATTTTCTTCCAATTAACCAAGTGAATACCCTTGTTATCAATACCACGCCAAATGAAGTTCTGTGTTGTTTGGTCAATACTATCACAAATATTTTGAGGAAGCCAATTGATTTGCATGTAGTATGCAGGAATGGAGGATAGAACAGATGTAGCAAGAGCCAGTCTACCTGTTCTATTGAGGAGTCTATTCTTCCTAGAAGCCAACCTATTTTGCATTTTCTCAATGATGAAGTTGAAGTCATTTCTCTTGGGGCGACCTTGAAGCATAGGAAAGCCCAGATATTTTCCAAGGGAGGTTGTGTTGCGAATACCAGAGTTAAAGATGAGCTTATTGATTTTTTCATGAGGTGTCCCTGTAGAATAGAATGCTCTAGACTTGGAAATATTAATCTTTAACCCTCGAAGCCCTACTGAATCTATCAAATAAATCATTAATGAAGCGAAATTGAGAATTTCTAGCCTTAGTGAAAAGAAGAACATCATCTGCAAAGAGAAGGTGTGATATCTTCGGACCTCTATTAGTGATGTGGATAGGTTCCCAATTTCCATGGAGCACTGCATTATTAATAGCAATAGAGAGTTTTTCCATGCATAAGATGAAGAGGTAGGGAGATAGCGGATCACCTTGTCTGAGGCCATAGGAGGGCTTAAAAGGGGGCAATTTATTTTCGTTCCAAAGAATAGAGAAAGTGGATGACGAGACACAGTGCATGATGAGCTTGATTGTGATGTCTGGAAAACCGAAATAATGGAGGCAAGAATTAAGGAAATCCCAAATGACATTATCAAAAGCTTTCTCCAGGTCAAGTTTGAAAGCTACATAACCCTTCTTCTTTTTGGATCTTCTCATGAAGTGGACAATTTTCTGCAAAACAATTGAATTATCAGAAGTTCCCCTACCTGGCAGAAAACTGCTTTGGTAGGGGCCAATAATATTATTGAGAATAAGCCTGAGGTGGTGCACAAGAACTTTTGTAATGATCTTATAGATTATGCTGCATAGACTGATAGGCCTGAAATCTTTGTAGGTGTTGGGGGAATCAATTTTTGGAATGAGTGCAATAAGAGTTTTTGAAATCTCTAGATCAAAGTGACCAGTGTGAAAAGCTGATTGGACCATATGAAAAATATTGTCTCCAACTATATGCCAATATTGTTTGAAGAAGATACAATGAAATCCATCTAGGTCGGGTGCTTTGTAAGGTTTCATGGAGTTAAGGGCAGCATAAACTTCATTTTTGGTGATAGGTTTGGTGAGTGAAGTTTTGTCTAAGTCGTCAATGGATGGCTGTGCACCTTCGAGGAAAGTGCGGTTATAGTGACTTTGATTGCCACCAAAAAGGTTTTTGAAGTACTTTTGTGCTTCTTCTTGGAGGGTGTTGTTGTCTGAAGTCCATATGCCATTGGGAAGTTGGAGTCTATGGATTCTATTTCTCTTCCGTCTAATGATAGTTTGAGCATGAAAGAATGAGCTATTTTTGTCGCCAAATTTAACCCATTGTTCCCTGGATTTTTGGTATCATAGCATTTCTTCTTGGAAAAGGATGTGATTGTATTCTTGCTGCAATTCCAAGGAGGATGTGCCGAATAGAATCAACTCTCTCTAAATAACTTTCAATACCCTTGAGTCTATTTTCAACATGTTTCTTTCTTTTAAAAATATTTCCGAAGACTTCATGGTTGAAAATGATGGAGTTTTCTTGAACTTTAGCCAGGGCCGCTGTTGAAAATGACTAACTTGATAGAAAATAAATAAATAAATAAATGCTTAAATAAATTTTTGCTCCAAAAAAAAAATATAAGTCCCCAAATTTCAAAAACTGATTTTTTTAAGTCCTAATTTCACTCATTTTTTCGGAATCTTGATTAATGAGTAACTTACTCATTTGTGACATGACATTGCTTATTATATACGCTAATATGTAAATAAATATTTTACATATGAGATAGGAAGAAAAAAAAAATGGAGTTTTACCAAGCCAAACATATCCGTAAAAAGTTAAAACGACGACTAACCATAATAAACGACAATACTACAACGAAGCTGGAAGTGCCGTTTTGTTTGTCCCTCTGCAATGCAATGAATTTCACTGTAATCGTTTTCTGAATCTAACCTTTCTCCCAACAAAATGTGTCACTCCACAACGTTAACTGTTTTACTCCTAGGTATGTTGTCGTTTTGTCATGTTCTTCTCTCTCTTTCGTTTTAGTTACCAAAAAGCTTGATCTAAAATCACATTAATTTACGATTTTTTTATTCAATTTTCGATTTTTCTTCAGGAATTCTGTTGAAGATATCATGGGTTACTTCAATTTCGATGCCGAGTTCAAATTGCTACGCTTTCAATAATTCAAGTCGAATTGTTGATTTCGTATCCTTCATTTCCACATGCTTCAAGTTTTGAACTTTTATTAGGAATTGCATTTTAATGTTACTAATTGCAAATGGGTCATTATTGGATTTTAATTTTAGTATATTATGGATGTTTTTTAATGGTAACCAGTAGTGTTGTTAAACAGCGGTTATAGTGGTGCGACATTTGATCAAATTGCTATTGCTCCGTGATACATTATTTAGTAAAAACTGTTGTGAAATAGGGACTATATTGGCGCTATAGCACTGTTGCATAGGAAAAAAAATTACTATTTTCCGCGATTTGCAATTGGCAACACTGGTAACTAGTTGATGATATCATTGATATGGTTAATATATTGCTTTTGTTAGTTATCCTTTTTTATTTCCTTTCATAAGCTCGTTTTTACTTGACCAATTAAATAGAGTGGCTGGAGTGGTTACCCTTTTGAGTATGATGAGAAGGTAATGCCCCCATTCACATTATTCGTTATTGTTATGTTTATTAACCTATTTATTTATATTTTATCATGTGGGGAATCCCGGGTTTGAGCCCCGGCCCTGCATATGGCATTGTAATGTCCCTACCTACTGAGCTATACTCGCAGGGGCTAATTTATTTATATCTTCACTTGTAGTTGTAATATATGAATGATTTTGTTTATGTGTTCAATTTTGGTCTGAGCTACTAGGAATACTGCTAAGTTGTTCTCTTTGTATTGATGCAGCAAGGTTCTGATTTAGTGGTACGATTCTGCAAAGACGTCGAGAGTAGATCACAAACGGTAATTTATGTTACCATTCTTCTAAGCACTTATTTATAACATGTTATGGTTCCATTCATCATTCGTTTAGGCTTGTGAGTTAGTAGTCTGTGTAACCTGATGAACGTTCTCAGTTTTACATTTTTTGACCCTATGAGTATATTCCACTTCAAGCTCCTAGGCACTATAGTACAAACCATAAATCACATGTTCTGGGGAGCAACAGTGTAAATATTTGTTGAACAATTCAGTCATATGCTAAATGGATAACTCACAAGTTGCAAATATGTACCATCGAATAGCTTAATTTTTGTTACTTCTATTAGGGTTTCTGCTTCTGGTTATTTGAGGGAGATTTTTTAGTAGATTTGCAAAGGGATAATAATACTTTTGAGCTTATTTAATTTTGTTTTTGTGCCTCGCTTCTACCCCGTATTTAAAAAGACGGTTTTAGAAGACTATTGGTTATTTATTTGTCTTTCGATGTTCGCTACAAGATTAATGCCCTGAAGTACTCCCCTGAGTTGTTTTGCAACTATTCGAATATCTATCAACTTTTAGAAACTTAAATTAGGTTAAGTTGCAGTAATTGTGGACATATATGTCAAGTGCATGTGGCAGAAATTTAGTTAAATTTGAAATCCAATTCGGACATATAGGTCAGGTGTATGTGGTGGGTCATTATTATTGGGTACTTGGTTTTTTTTCTTTTAGTTTCTAGTTTTTTATATTTTTTCTATGAAGGTGTGTCCATATTCATTTGATGTAATACATTCTTCACTTCATCAGCTGATGCCCAAACCTATATAGGGATATGTTGATTTTGGTCGATTTGATAAGTTCAACTACTTTGTTGCTGGTTCTGGCAAATCTGATTTTGTACAAGTAAGTTCTCTATTCTATATTTTTAGAAGTAAAAACCATGAGTAAGGATACTGCGTAGGTGTAAAATTTTCGGAAGGAAATGATTATAATTTGTTTTGCTCATTTTATTAAAACTTCTTATCTGAGATGTTGCTAGTGAGAAAACCTAGCCGTGTCAAACACAAAAAAATGTTGAATATGTGAAATTTATAACAAAGATTAAACGCAGAAACTGTGCACGCAACTTACTCATTTGAATAGTCACATAAGCAGTATGTTAATTTTAAGAAAAAAAATCCATGCTTCAAAGATGTTGCAATCTCCTTTGTCAATGTGAGACTGCATTGGCCTCTGGAGAGAGTAACAGGTATTACGTAAGTGCGTGTAGAGTCTCATGACACTTGGACTAAAAAAAGAAACATTATGTTCCAAACTTGATTATACATTTTTCTTTCGATTCTTGCTATCTCTCTTAACACCTTTTCTCCTATTTTCCGTGCCATTTTGTCAATGCGAAGGAGTTTTATAATGGTGATCTAATGGGTTGTGAACAAAGCTATGACAAAATGGGAAGAACAGCCCAGGTTGGTGCTACTGAAAACTTCCATTATTTTATTAATTGTTCTCGAGAGTCCCGAACACAGATAGATGGGAGGAATGGGAATAGGGTAAATCTGATGAAGAGGTATTACTAGGTTTAGCTGCAAGAAGTGCAGTTTTCTATATAATAATTAGTGATAGTGATGCACCTTTCTCATGTTACATTCATGTCTTTCAGGTAAATATCATATGTGGGAGTTGTCCTAATGGACAATGTAAAGGTATGACTATCTATTTGAGACATTTGGTTGTTTAGAAGCACATTTTATTGGAATGTATTGAATAAAAAAAATATGCTGAAAATAGAGGGAAAAACTCTTGTGGGGCGGGCTTATAGTAAATCACTGAATGGTGTATGTAAAGCAAAACTTCTCTATGGTGTTTCTCATTAGTTGTCTTAATGCCACATTGAAATGGCTTTTGCTACTTTAATACTGTTTCAAGGTAGCATATCACATGCTTTTGAGTTTTTTCGACATGCAGGTCGTCCTGGATGCATATGTCATGTCGCATATGAGTCGAACT